>JACCDX011013907.1_pt1 | contig 19749 bp, 18 predicted proteins | sample 7449681 | NCBI WGS metagenome assembly JACCDX01 (sample SAMN15323450, study PRJNA562643) | freshwater metagenome | isolation source: river surface water | place: USA:Blue River Watershed | collected 2017-08-18
AGGCGGGCCTGCAGCGCGGCGGGCTGCTGCGCGCGCCGCCAGGCCCGCCACCAGCCCAGCGCGCCCCAGGGCACGGGCCAGCCGGCCTTCAGGCCCGACAGGCGGCGCAGCGCCTTGGGGCTCATCCCCGGCGCGGGCCAGGGGCCCAGCGCGGCCTGCGCCAGCACCCCGGCGTTGGCAAAACTGGCTTCCTCGGCCACGGCGCCGTGGCGTTCGAAGACGGTGACCGCATGGCCGTCGGCGGCCAGCTCCCAGGCGGTGGTGACGCCGGCGATGCCGGCGCCCACGATGGCGATGTTCAAAAGGAATCCCTGTTGTCTGGTGGTTCTTGGTCGTCTGGGCGGCGAGGGGGTGCGCCCGTGCGTGCCGCCGGGCGCGGCCTCAGGCCGCCGCAGCAGCGGCCAGCGCCGCCTCCGCCTGCAACGCGATCCCGAGCACGCTGGCATCGCGCATCGCCCGGTCCCAGATCATCAGGCCCACGGGCAGCTCGCCGGGCGCGTGGCAGGGAATGGAGATGGCGCAGCCGTCCAGCATGTTCACGACGCTGGGGTTGCGCAGCATCAGGCCGTTGACGCGGAAGAAGGCCTCGTCCCGCTGCGCCCCCGGCGCCACCTCGGCGATGGGCGGCGCCACCAGGGGCACGGTGGGCGAGAGCAGGGCGTCGTAGGGCAGCATGGCCGCCTCCATCGCCCCGATCCACTGCTCGCGGGCATGCGCCAGGTCGAGGTACTCGTAGGCCTTCATCGCCGCGCCGCGCTCGATGCGCAGGCGCACGCGCGGGTCGTAATGGTCTCCCACCCGAGCCAGCAGCTGGCGGTGCCAGGCATAGCTCTCGGCGGCCGAGAAGCCGCCCGTGGCATTGATGGCGGCCAGCTCGCCGATCGGGGGCAGGGCGATCTCGTCGATGGCCGCCCCGGCCGCGCGCAGCGTGGCCAGGGTGCGGGAGAACGCCCGGGCCACCGTGGCGTCCAGGCCGTCCAGCATGACCGTGGACGGCACGGCCAGGCGCAGGGCCCGCAGGGGGCGGTGGTCCAGGATCACCGGGCCGCCAGCCAGCACCTGGTGCGCCAGCACGGCGTCGCGCACGGACCGGGTCATGGCGCAGGCCGTGTCCAGCGTGGTCGACAGCGGCAGGGCGCCGTACAGCGGCGTCATCCGCTGGGTGTTCTTGAAGCCCACGATCCCGCACAGCGCGGCGGGGATGCGGATGGAGCCGCCCGTGTCCGAGCCCAGGCCGATGAAGGCCGCACCCGTGGCCACCGACACCGCCGCGCCGCAGGACGAGCCGCCGGGAACGCGCGGCACCGCCGGGTCGGCCGGGTTGGCCGGCGTGCCGTGGTGGGGGTTGACGCCGATGCCCGAGAAGGCGAACTCCGTCATGTTCGTGCGGCCCACCACGATGCCGCCGGCCGCCTTCAGCCGGGCCACGGCGCCGGCGTCATGGGCGGCGGGCGGGGCGTCCTGCAGCACCGCCGAGCCGGCTGGCGTGGGCTGGCCGGCCAGGTCGAACAGGTCCTTGGTGGAAACCGGCAGCCCGCCCAGGGGCTGCGCGGCCAGGCCGTCCGAGGCGGCGCTGGCGGCCTGCGCCCGGGCCTCGTCAGCAAAAAGTCTCAGGAAGGCGTGGGCGCAGCGGTCGGAGCGGGCGGCGTCCAGGGCCCTGTCCATCTCGGCGGCCGGGGAGGTCTGGCCGGCGCGCAGCCGCTCCAGGGTGGCGGTCAGGTCGGCGGGGCGGGGCGCGAGAGGCATCGGTGTGTTAAACTCGTTGGGCTTTGCAGGACGGCGTTCGCATGGAGCGATCGCCGCAGACCCGCAGGGCCCACTCGCGAATCCCTCCCACCAAGGTGCCGGTTCCCTTTTTGCAAGGGCCCGGTTTTCGGGGCGGATTTTAGACCCAACCTTAAGGAACAAACATGTCCGTGACCATGCGCGAAATGCTGGAAGCCGGTGTCCACTTCGGCCACCAGACCCGCTTCTGGAACCCCAAGATGGCCCCCTTCATCTTCGGCCATCGCAACAAGATCCACATCATCAACCTGGAAAAGTCGCTGCCGATGTTCCAGGACGCGATGAAGTTCGTGAAGCAGCTGGCTGCCAACCGCGGCACCATCCTGATGGTCGGCACCAAGCGCCAGGCCCGCGAGATCGTCGCCGCCGAAGCCCGTCGCGCCGGCGTTCCCTTCGTTGACCAGCGCTGGCTGGGCGGCATGCTGACCAACTTCAAGACGGTCAAGACCTCCATCAAGCGCCTCAAGGAAATGAAGGCCCAGCAGGAGATCGGCCTGGAGTCCATGTCCAAGAAGGAACAGCTGATGTTCCAGCGCGAGATCGACAAGCTGGAAAAGGACATCGGCGGCATCCAGGACATGAACACCCTGCCCGACGCCATCGTCGTGATCGACGTGGGCTTCCACAAGATCGCCGTCGCTGAAGCCAAGAAGCTGGGCATCCCCCTGGTCGGCGTGGTGGACTCCAACCACTCCCCCGAGGGCATCGACTACGTCATCCCCGGCAACGACGACTCCGCCAAGGCTGTCGCCCTGTACGCCCGTGGCATCGCCGACGCCATCCTGGAAGGCCGCGCCAACGCCGTCAATGACGTCGTCAAGGCCGTCGCCGAAGGCAGCGACGAGTTCGTGGAAGTGCAAGAAGGCGCCAGCGCCTGATTGCCCCGCGAGCCGCATCGCACGGCAGACAAAGGGGCTCGCGAGCCCCTTTTTTACAACCGGATCTGAACACTTAACGAGGTACGAAATGGCTGCAATCACCGCTAGCATGGTCGCCGAACTGCGCGCCAAGACCGACGCCCCCATGATGGAATGCAAGAAGGCCCTGACCGAGGCCGACGGCAACATGGAAAAGGCCGAAGAGATCCTGCGCGTCAAGCTGGGCAACAAGGCCGGCAAGGCCGCCGCCCGCGTGACCGCCGAAGGCGTGGTCTCCTCCTTCATCGACGGCACCACCGGCGCGCTGCTGGAAACCAACTGCGAAACCGACTTCGTCACCAAGAACGACAGCTTCCTGGCCATGGCCAAGGCTGCGGCCGAGCTGATCGCCAAGCACAACCCCGCTGACGTGGCCGCCCTGGGCGCGCTGCCCTACAGCCAGGACAGCTTCGGCCCCACCCTGGAAGACGTGCGCAAGGGCCTGATCGGCAAGATCGGCGAGAACATGTCCTTCCGCCGCTTCAAGCGCTTTGCTGGCGCCTCCAAGCTGGCCGCCTACCTGCACGGCACCCGCATCGGCGTGGTCGTCGAGTTCGACGGCGAGGAAGCCGCCGCCAAGGACGTCGCCATGCACGTGGCCGCCATGAAGCCCGTGGCCCTGACCAGCGCCGACGTGCCCGCCGAGCTGATCGAGAAGGAGCGCAGCGTCGCCACCGCCAAGGCCGCCGAGTCCGGCAAGCCGGCCGACATCGCCGCCAAGATGATCGAAGGCTCGGTGCAGAAGTACCTCAAGGAGGTCTCCCTGTTCAACCAGCCGTTCGTCAAGAACGACAAGCAGACCGTCGAGCAGATGCTCAAGGCCGCCGGCACCAACGTGAAGGGTTTCACCCTGTACGTGGTCGGCGAGGGCATCGAGAAGAAGGTCGACGACTTCGCCGCCGAAGTGGCTGCCCAGGTCGCCGCGGCCAAGGCTGCCGCCTGATCCAGCCTCCCGCAGGCTGAAAAAGGGGGCGGCTTCGGGCCGCCCCTTCCACATCCGCCTCCCAATCCGCCCGCAGCCCGCTAAACTCAACCCGTTTTTCCCCAGGAGTCCCCACCCATGTCCGTCCAGCCTGCCCACAAGCGCATCCTGCTCAAGCTGTCCGGTGAAGCGCTGATGGGTGACGACGCCTTCGGCATCAACCGCGCCACCATCGTGCGCATGGTCGAGGAAGTGGCCGAGGTCGTGCACATGGGCGTGCAGGTCGCCGTCGTCATCGGCGGCGGCAACATCTTCCGCGGCGTGGCCGGCGGCTCGGTGGGCATGGACCGCGCCACGGCCGACTACATGGGCATGCTGGCCACCGTCATGAACGCGCTGGCCCTGGCCGACGCCATGGACAAGCAGGGCCTGACTGCCCGCGTGATGTCCGCCATCGCCATCGACCAGGTGGTCGAGCCGTACGTGCGACCCAAGGCGCTGCAGTACCTCGAAGAGGGCAAGGTCGTCATCTTCGCCGCCGGCACCGGCAACCCCTTCTTCACCACCGACACCGCCGCCGCCCTGCGCGGGGCCGAGGTGGGCGCCGAGCTGGTGCTCAAGGCCACCAAGGTGGACGGCGTCTACACCGCCGACCCCAAGAAGGATCCCGCGGCCACCCGCTACGCCACGCTGAGCTTCGACGAAGCCATGGCCCGCAACCTGGGCATCATGGACGCCACCGCCTTCGCGCTGTGCCGCGACCAGAAGCTGCCGGTCAAGGTGTTCTCCATCTTCAAGAACGGCGCGCTCAAGCGCGTCGTCATGGGCGAGGACGAAGGCACCCTGGTCCACGTGTGATCCGCGTCCCAGCCGTTTATTTGAGCCTGATAGATCGACCCGAGAGCTGACATGAGCACGATTGCCGACATCAAGAAGACCACCGAAGGCAAGATGGACCAGTCCATCGCCGCCTTCAAGAACAACCTGACCAAGATCCGCACCGGCCGCGCCAACCCCGCGCTGCTCGATGCCGTGCAGGTCGATTACTACGGCTCCCTGGTCCCCATCACCCAGGTGGCCAACGTCGCGCTGCTCGACGCGCGCACGATCAGCGTCCAGCCCTGGGAAAAGGGCATGGGCGCCAAGATCGAGAAGGCCATCCGCGACAGCGACCTGGGCCTGAACCCGTCCTCCATGGGCGACCTGATCCGCGTGCCGATGCCGCCCATGAGCGAGGAGCGCCGCAAGGAAATGACCAAGCTGGTGCGCACCGAAGGCGAGGGCGCCAAGGTCGCCATCCGCAACCTGCGCCGCGACGCCAACGAAGCCGTCAAGAAGCTGGTCAAGGACAAGCTGGCCTCGGAGGACGACCAGAAGCGCAGCGAGACCGACATCCAGAAGTTCACCGACAAGCACATCGCCGAGATCGACGCGATGGTCGCCGCCAAGGAGCAGGAGATCATGGCCGTCTGACGGCCGTGCCTCCCCGCATCCCCTGTCCTGCGTGAGCACCCTCGTCCCGCACCACATCGCCATCGTCATGGATGGCAACGGCCGCTGGGCCACCCGGCGCTTCCTGCCCCGCGTGGCCGGGCACAAGGTCGGGGTCGATGCCCTGCGCGCCTGCGTGCGCCGCTGCGGCGACGTGGGCGTGAAGGTGCTCACCGTCTTCGCCTTCTCCTCCGAGAACTGGAACCGCCCGGCCGACGAGGTCTCCGGCCTGATGGAGCTGCTGGCCCTGGCGCTCTCGCGCGAGGTGCCCCAGCTGCAGGCCGAGGGCGTGCGCATCTGCTTCGTCGGTGAGCGCGAGGGCCTGTCCCCCAAGGTGCAGGCCGGCCTGGCCCAGGCCGAGGCCGCCACCGCGGGCAACGACCGACTGGTCCTCAACATCTGCTTCAACTACGGCGGCCGCTGGGACATCGTGCAGGCGGCGCGCAAGCTGGCCGCCGGGGGCACGCCCATCACCGAGCAGTCCCTGGCCGCCGCCATGTCGCTGGCCCACGTGCCCGATCCCGACCTGGTGATCCGCACCGGCGGCGAGCACCGCATCAGCAACTTCCTGCTGTGGCAGTCGGCCTACGCGGAGTTCTACTTCAGCGACAGGCTGTGGCCCGAGTTCGACGACGCCGCGCTGGACGCCGCCCTCGCCGACTTCGCCCGCCGCGAGCGCCGCTTCGGCAAGACCTCCGATCAGGTGCGCAGGCCCGTCCAGGGCGCCGCCGGCGGCGAGCCCATCGAGGCCCGCGACGCCAGCGGCGGCCGCAGGGCCGCCTAGTCCGGGTCCGATCCCATCCTTCCCGCCACGGCTCGAGCACCATGCTGAAACAGCGCGTCATCACGGCCGTCATCCTCCTGGCCATCCTCCTGCCGGCCCTGTTCTGGCGCACGCCCGAGCCCTTCGCCGTGGTCGTCCTGGTGCTGCTGGCCGCCGGCGCCTGGGAGTGGGGACGCCTGAACCAGCTGGGCCAGCCCGCTTCCTTCGCCTGCGCCGCCGCCTGCCTGGGCCTGTGCGGCGCCTCCTGGGCGGCCGGCCTGGTCGAGCGCCCGCTGCCCCTGCTGTGGGTGGCCGCCGGCGCGGGCTGGGTGCTGGGCGGGGCGCTGATGCTGCGCCGCGGCGTCGTGGGCTGGCCCCACATCCCGCGCACCGTGCGCGTGCCCGGCGGCATCCTGGCGCTGTGGCTGGCGTGGCTGGCCGTGGCCCAGGCCCGCGCCATCGGCGTCAACTTCCTGCTGTCCATCTTCGTGCTGGTGTGGGTGGCCGACATCGCCGCCTACTTCGCCGGCCGCGCCTTCGGCCTGAAGTTCACAAAGCACAAGCTGGCCCCCGCCATCAGCCCCGGCAAAAGCTGGGAGGGCGTGTGGGGCGGCATGGCCGGCGTGCTGGCCCTGGCCGCCGGCTGGGCCCTGGCCGATGCCTCGCAGCATGCCGCCGTCGCCAGCCTGTTCACCCGCCTGGCGGACCGCGGCCTCGTGCTGCTGGTGATCGGCGTGGTGTTCCTGGCCGCCATGAGCGTGGTGGGCGACCTGGTCGAGTCCCTGGTCAAGCGCGCCGCCGGCGCCAAGGACTCCAGCCGCCTGCTGCCTGGCCATGGCGGCGTCCTGGACCGGGTCGATGCCCTGCTGCCGACCCTGCCGCTGGCCATGATGCTCGCAACCCTGTAATTTCCCGCGCATGACCCTGCAACGCGTCACCGTCCTGGGCTCGACCGGCTCCATCGGCACCAACACCCTGGACGTCATCGCCCGCCACCCGGATCGTTACCAGGTCTTCGCCCTGAGCGCCGCGCGCCAGGTCGAGCCGATGCTGCGCCAGTGCGCGCAGTTGCGCCCCCGCTTCGCCGTGATGGCCGACGAGGCCGCCAGCCGCGAGCTGGCGGCGCGCCTGGCCGCCGAGGGCCTGCCCACGCGGGTGCTGGCCGGCCCCGACGCGCTGGAGCGCATCGCCGCGCACGAGGAGGTCGACGCCGTCATGGCCGCCATCGTCGGCGCCGCCGGCCTGGCCCCCTGCCTGGCCGCCGCCCGCGCCGGCAAGCGCCTGCTGCTGGCGAACAAGGAAGCCCTGGTCGTGGGCGGCGAGGTCTTCCTGGCCGCCGTCAGGCAGGGCGGGGCCACGCTGCTGCCGATCGACAGTGAGCACTCGGCCATCTTCCAGTCCCTGCCCGAGGACCCGTCCACCTGGGACGCCCGGGTCGAGAAGATCATCCTCACCGCCTCGGGCGGCCCGTTCCGCACCTGGGAGCCCGCGCGCCTGCGCGAGGTCACGCCCGAGCAGGCCTGCGCCCACCCCAACTGGGTGATGGGCCGCAAGATCTCGGTGGACTCCGCCACCATGATGAACAAGGCGCTGGAGGTGATCGAGGCGCGCTGGCTGTTCGGCCTGGGCCCGGACCGGCTGGAGGTGGTGATCCACCCCCAGAGCGTGGTCCACTCCATGGTGCAGTACCGCGACACCTCGGTGGTGGCGCAGCTGGGCACGCCCGACATGCGCGTGCCTATCGCCTACGGCCTGTCGCACCCCGAGCGCATCGCCTCGGGCGCGCAGGCGCTGGACTTCTCCCGCCTGTCCGCCATGACCTTCGAGGCGCTGGACGGCCCGCACGGCCACCGCGCCCGCTTCCCCGGCCTGCAGCTGGCCTTCGACGCCCTGCGCGCCGCGCCCGGCACCACGGCCGTCCTCAACGCGGCCAACGAGGTCGCGGTGGAGGCCTTCCTGGAGCGGCGCATCCGCTTCGACCAGATCCATGCGCTGAACCTGCAGGTGCTGTCGGCCGTGGCGCCCGCCGCCCCCGGCTCGCTGGCCGACCTGCTCGCGCTCGATGCGCAGGCCCGCGCCGCGGCGCGGGAGGCCATCACCACCCTGGCCACCCTGCACTGACCCCGGCCGAACCGACCTTTCGCTGCCCGCCATGCTCACCGCACTCGCTTTCATCGTCGCCCTGGGCCTGCTGATCGCGGTGCACGAATACGGGCATTACCGCGTGGCCGTGGCCTGCGGCGTCAAGGTGCTGCGGTTCTCCGTGGGCTTCGGCAAGCCGCTGGCGCGCTGGAAGCCGCGCCGCCAGCGCCCGGGCCAGGACACCGAGTTCGTCATCGGCGCCTTTCCCCTGGGCGGCTACGTGAAGATGCTGGACGAGCGCGAGGGCCCGGTCGACCCGGCCGAGCGGCACCTGGCTTTCAACCGGGCGCCGCTGAAGTCCCGCGCCGCCATCGTCGCCGCCGGCCCGGCCGCCAACCTGCTGCTGGCGGTGCTGCTGTATGCGCTGGTGGCCTGGTGGGGCGTGCAGGAGCCGCGCGCCATCCTGGCCAGCCCGGTGGCCGGCTCGGTCGCCGAGCGCGCCGGCCTGCGCGGGGGCGAGGTGGTGGAGGCCGCCGCCTTCGACGACGAGGACTTCGAGGCCGTGGCCTCCTTCGAGCAATTGCGCTGGCTGCTCACGCAGGGCGCGCTGGACGGCCGCGACCTGCGCCTGCAGCTGGCCGCCGCTTCGCCGGGCGGCCCGCGCGAGCTGCTGCTGCCGCTGTCGCAGGTCAATGCCCGCGAGGCCGACGCGCGCCTGCTGCGCCAGGTGGGCGTGATGGCGCCGCTGACGCAGCCCGTGCTGGGGGAGGTGGTGCCCGGCGCCGCCGCCGACCGCGCCGGCCTGCGGGCGGGCGACCGCATCCTGGCGGTGGGCGCGCAGCCCATCGTCGACGGCGCGCAGCTGCGCGAATGGATCCGCGGCCAGGTCCGGGCCGGGCAGGGGGTCGCCACCGAGTGGCGGGTGCTGCGCGGCGGGCAGGAACAGGTGCTGGCCGTCACCCCCGACCCCGCGCAGGACAAGGCCACGGGCGCGCCGGTGGGCCGCATCGGCGCCTACGTGGGCTCGGCCCCCGAGATGGTGGAAGTGCGCCAGGGCCCGCTGCAGGCGCTGGCCAGCGGCGTGTCGCGCACCTGGGAGGTGTCGCTGCTGTCGCTGCGCATGATGGGGCGCATGGTGATCGGCGAGGCCTCGCTCAAGAACCTCAGCGGCCCCCTGACCATCGCCGACTACGCGGGCAAGTCGGCCAGCCTGGGCCTCACGCAGTACCTGGTGTTCCTGGCCCTCATCAGCGTGAGCCTGGGGGTGCTGAACCTGCTGCCGCTGCCGGTCCTCGATGGGGGACACCTGATGTATTATCTTTGGGAGGCCGTGACGGGCAGGAGCGTGTCGGATGCCTGGATGGAGCGTTTGCAGCGCGGGGGCGTCGCGATCCTGCTGGCGATGATGTCGATCGCGCTGTTCAACGACCTGACGCGCCTCCTCGGCTGAAGAACTAACCCCAACGCTTCGCGCGCCCCGTGCGCGGGGCAGCCACAATCCATGAAGAACCAATTCAAGCGCGTTCGCGCGCGCACCCTGGCGAGCGTGATCGCGGTGGCCTTTGCGGCCCAGGCCTGGGCGGTGGAGCCCTTCAACGTGCGCGACATCCGCGTCGAGGGCCTGCAGCGTGTCGAGCCCGGCACCATCTTCGCCTCCATCCCCGTGCGCGTGGGCGAGCAGTACAACGACGAGAAGGGCGCTGCCGCCATCCGCTCGCTGTTCTCGCTGGGCCTGTTCAAGGACGTGCGCCTGGAAGTGCAGGGCGACGTGCTGGTGGTGATCGTCGAGGAGCGCCCCACCGTGGCCGGCGTGGACTTCGTCGGCACCCGCGAGTTCGAGAAGGACTTCCTGGTCAAGGCCCTGCGCGACACCGGCCTGGCCGAGGGCCGGCCCTTCGACCAGTCCCTGGCCGACCGCGCCGTGCAGGAACTCAAGCGCCAGTACATCAGCCGCAGCCTGTACGGCGTGGAGGTGGTCACCACCGTCACCCCGATCGAGCGCAACCGCGTCAACCTCACCTTCTCGGTCACCGAGGGCGAGCCCGCGCGCATCCAGGACATCCGCATCGTCGGCAACAAGGCCTTCAAGGAAAGCACCCTGAAGGACCTGTTCGACCTGGACACCGGCGGCTTCATGAGCTGGTACACCAAGTCGGACCGCTACTCGCGCACCAAGCTCAACGCCGACATCGAGTCCCTGCGCTCGTACTACCTGCAGCGCGGCTACCTCGAGTTCCGCATCGACAGCACCCAGGTGGCGATGTCGCCGGACAAGCAGGGCATCACCATCACCCTGAACATCACCGAGGGCGAGCGCTTCGTCGTCAGCGGCGTCAAGCTCGAGGGCAACTTCCTGGGCCGCGACGACGAGTTCAAGGCCCTGGTCGCCATCAAGCCCGGCGAGCCCTACAACGCCGACGACGTGGCCGCCACCACCAAGGCCATCACCGAGCACTTCGGCGACTTCGGCTATGCCTTCGCGCAGGTCGAGGCCCGGCCCGAGATCGACCGCGCCACCAACCGCGTCAACCTGGTCATCGCCGTGGAGCCGCAGCGCCGCGCCTACGTGCGCCGCATCAATGTCTCGGGCAACAACCGAACCCGTGACGAGGTGATCCGCCGCGAGTTCCGCCAATTCGAGTCCAGCTGGTACGACGGCGAGCGCATCCGCCGCTCCCGCGACCGGGTGGACCGCCTGGGCTTCTTCAAGGACCTGAACATCGAGACCGTGGAGGTGCCCGGCGCGCCCGACCAGGTCGACCTGAACGTCATCGTCACGGAAAAGCCCACCGGCAGCATCTCGCTGTCCGCCGGCTTCTCCAGCGCCGACAAGCTGGCCCTGGGCTTCGGCATCAAGCAGGAGAACGCCTTCGGCTCGGGCAAGTACCTCAGCGCCGAGGTCAACACCAGCAAGACCAACCGCATCGTCGCGCTGAACACGGTGGACCCGTACTTCACCCAGGACGGCATCTCCCGCACGATCGACCTGTACCACCGCACCAGCAAGCCCTACTCCTCGCAGGGCACGGGCACCTACGAGCTGGTCACCTCCGGCCTGGGCATGAGCTTCGGCGTGCCCTTCACCGAGGTGGACACCGTGTACTTCGGCGCCAGCCTGGAGCGTACCCAGATCAAGCCCGGCACCAACATGCCGCAGGCCTACGTGGACTACTCCAACCAGTTCGGCGCCACCAGCACCACCTTGCCGCTGACCCTGGGCTGGACCCGCGACGACCGCGACAGCGCCATCGCCCCCACCCGCGGCCGCATGCAGCGCGTGGCCGGCGAGCTGGGCGTGGCCGGCGACGGCCGCTATGTGCGCGGCAACTACCAGTTCCAGCAGTACTACCCGGTCAACAAGCAGTACACCCTGGCCTTCAACACCGAGATCGGCTGGGGCCAGGGCCTGGCCGGCCGGCCCTTCCCGGTGTTCAAGAACTTCTACGCCGGCGGCCTGGGCTCGGTGCGCGGCTTCCAGCAAAGCACGCTGGGCCCGCGCGACGCCGTCACCGGCGACGCCATCGGCGGCGCCAAGAAGCTGGTGCTCAACGGCGAGGTGCTCACGCCCTTCCCGGGCGCCGGCAACGACCGCACGCTGCGCCTGTTCGGCTTCATGGACATCGGCAACGCCTGGGGCGAGAAGCAGACCATGAACCTGGGCGACCTGCGCGCCTCGGTCGGCCTGGGCATCTCCTGGCTGTCGCCTGTCGGCCCGCTGCGGCTGGCCGTGGCCACCCCGGTGCGCAAGCTCACCGGGGATAAAATCGAGAAATTCCAATTCCAGATCGGAACCGCTTTCTGATGAAGCACCTTACCCGCATCCTCGGCGCCTGCGCCCTGGGCCTGGGCCTGCTGTCCACGCAGGCCCTGGCACAGGAATTCCGTGTCGGTTTCGTCAATACCGATCGCATCTTCCGCGAGGCCAACGCCGCCAAGACGGCCCAGTCCAAGCTGGAGCAGGAGTTCTCCCGCCGCGAGAAGGAGATCAACGACCTGGGCAACACCCTCAAGGCAGCTTCCGACAAGTTCGAGCGGGAGGCGCCCACCCTGGCCGAGAGCCAGCGCACCCAGCGCCAGCGCCAGCTGGTGGAGCAGGACCGCGAGTTCCAGCGCAAGCGTCGCGAGTTCCAGGAAGACCTCAACGCCCGCAAGAACGAGGAACTGCAAGCCGTGCTCGAGCGCGCCAACCGCGTGGTCAAGCAGGTGGCCGAGGCCGAGAAATACGACCTGGTGCTGCAGGAGGCCGTCTACATCAACCCCAAGCACGACATCACCGAAAAGGTGATCAAGGCGCTGAACGCGAGCAAGTAAGAGATGGCGCTCACCCTGGGCGACATCGTCAAGGCACTCGGCGGCGAGCTTCACGGCGACGCCGCCGTTTGCATTGAGGGCCTGGCCCCGCTGGAGGCCGCCACCGCGTCGCAGCTCAGTTTCCTGAGCAATCCCAAGTACCAGTCGCAGCTGGCCGCCTCGCAGGCGGCCTGCGTCATCGTGGGCCCCGGCGCACGCGAGGCCGCCCTGGCCCGCGGCGGGGCGATCGTGGCCGACGACCCCTACCTGTATTTCGCCCGGCTCACGCAGCTGTGGAAGCGGCACCATGCGCCGGCCTCCACCGCGACGCGCATCCACCCCAGCGCCGTCATCGACCCCGAGGCGGTCATCGACCCCACGGCCCGGATCGGCGCGTTGTGCGTGGTCGAGCGCGGCGCGCGCATCGGCGCGCACACCGAGCTCAAGTCCCGCGTCACCGTCAGCGAAGGCTGCGTCATCGGCGAGCGCTGCCTGGTGCACCCCGGTGCGGTCATCGGCGCCGACGGCTTCGGCATCGCGCCGACGAAGGAAGGTACCTGGGAGAAGATCGAGCAGCTGGGCGCCGTGCGCATCGGCAACGACGTGGAGATCGGCGCCAACACCTGCATCGACCGCGGCGCGCTGGCCGACACCGTCATCGAGGACGGCGTCAAGCTCGACAACCTGATCCAGATCGGCCACAACGTGCGCATCGGCGCGCACACCGCCATGGCGGGCTGCGTGGCCGTGGCCGGCAGCGCGAAGATCGGCGCGCACTGCACCATCGGCGGCAAGTCCGGCATCGTGGGGCACCTGTCCATCGCGGACCATGTGCACATTTCCGCGATGTCGCTGGTCTCCCGCTCCATTTCCAAACCGGGCCAGTACACCGGCGTGTTCCCCCTGGACGACAATGCGTCCTGGGAAAAGAACGCCGCCACGCTGCGCCAGCTGTCCTCGCTGCGTGACCGCATCAAGGCGCTGGAGAAGTCCCTCGCCCAAGCCACACAAGACAAGAACTCCCCATGATGGACATCCACCAGATCCTCAAGCAGCTGCCGCACCGCTACCCCATCCTGCTGGTCGACCGCGTCAAGAGCCTGGACACCCAGGCGCAGCGCATCGTGGCGCTCAAGAACGTCACCATCAACGAGCCGTTCTTCACGGGCCACTTCCCGCACCGCCCGGTGATGCCGGGCGTGCTGATCCTGGAAGCCATGGCCCAGACCGCGGCCCTGCTGTCCTTCGCCGTACAGGGCGTCACGCCCGACGACAAGACCGTCTACTACTTCGCCGGCATCGACGGCGCGCGCTTCAAGCGCCCGGTGGAGCCGGGTGACCAGCTGGAGATGGAAGTCACCATCGAGCGCGCCAAGGCCGGCATCTTCAAGTTCAAGGGCATCACCCGCGTCGACGGCGAGGTGGCCTGCGAAGCCGACCTCATGTGCACGATGCGCCGCATCGACTGAACACTTTGACGACCACCCAGGGAGGGCCGCTCGTGCAGGGCCAGATTCACCCCACCGCCATCGTCGCCGAGGGCGCGCAGATCGACCCCTCGGTGTCGATCGGCCCCTACACCGTCATCGGCCCCCACGTGAAGATCGGGGCGGGCACCACCGTGGGCCCGCATGCCGTGATCGAGGGCCACACCACCATCGGCCGCGACAACCGCATCTTCCAGTTCGCCTCGCTGGGCGCGATCCCGCAGGACAAGAAGTACGCGGGCGAGCCCTGCGAGCTGATCATCGGCGACCGCAACACCATCCGCGAGTTCGCCACCTTCAACATCGGCTCGCCCGGTGGCGGCGGCGTGACGCGCATCGGCGACGACAACTGGCTGATGGCCTATGTGCACATCGCCCATGACTGCATCGTCGGCAACAAGACCATCTTCGCGAACAACTCGCAGCTGGCGGGCCACGTGGAGGTCGGCGACTGGGTGATCCTGGGCGGCTTCACCGTGGTCCACCAGTTCGTGCGCATCGGCGCCCATGGCATGACGGCCATGTGCTCGCTGCTGTTCGCCGACCAGCCGCCCTTCGTGATGAGCCAGGGGCAGCCGGCGGGTGCGCGTTCCATGAACTTCGAGGGCCTGCGCCGGCGCGGTTTCTCGGCCGAGCGCGTCTCGGCGGTCAAAGGCATGCACAAGGCGCTGTACCGCGACGGGTTGACGCTGGAGCAGGCCAAGGAGCGGATTGCGGGCCTGGTGGCCAAGACGCCCGAGGCACAGCCCGATGTCGACATGATGCTCGGTTTCCTCAACGGCGTCGACGCCCAGCGCGGGATCGTGCGATGACGCTCCGGGTCGGGATGGTTGCCGGCGAGGTCTCCGGTGACCTCCTGGCCGGGCTGCTGCTCCAGGGCATGAACGCCCGCTGGCCGGGCCTGCAGGCCTATGGCATCGGCGGGCCGTCGATGGCGAAGCAGGGCTTCAACGCCCTGTGGCCCCATGACAAGCTCGCCGTTCGCGGCTACGTGGAAGTGCTGCGCCACTACCGCGAGATCGTCGGCATCCGCGAGCAGCTCGCCCGGCGCCTCCTCGCCGACCAGCCGCCGCTGTTCATCGGCGTGGACGCGCCCGATTTCAACCTGGACCTGGAAGCGCGCCTCAAGGGCGCGGGCATCCGCACGGTGCATTTCGTCTGTCCGTCGATCTGGGCCTGGCGCGCCGGCCGCGTGGACAAGATCCGCCGCAGCGCCGACCACGTGCTGTGCATCTTCCCGTTCGAGCCGGCGTTGCTGGCGCAGCACGGCATTCCCGCCACCTACGTGGGTCACCCGCTGGCCAACGTCATCCCGCAGGTGCCCGACAAGGCCGCCGCCCGCCTGGCGCTGGGCCTGGGGGAGGGGGACGAGGTGCTGGCCGTGTTGCCCGGCAGCCGCAGCTCCGAGGTGAAATACCTGGCGGACGTCTTTTTCCAGGCGGCCCGCCGCGTGCAGCAGGCGCGTCCCGGCCTGAAGCTGGTGGTGCCCGCCATTCCCGCGCTGCGTTCCGCCATCGAGGCGGCCGCCCGCCGGGCCGGCCTGTCCCGGGACCTGGTGATCCTGGACGGCCAGTCCCACGCCGCACTGGCCGCCTGCGACCTGACCCTGATCGCCAGCGGCACCGCCACGCTGGAGGCGGCGCTGTTCAAGCGGCCCATGGTCATCGCCTACCGCATGAACGCCCTGAGCTGGCAGATCATGAAGCGCCAGTCGCTGCAGCCCTGGGTGGGCCTGCCCAACATCCTGCTGCGCGAGATGGCCGTGCCCGAGCTGCTGCAGCAGGCCGCCAGCCCCGAGGGCCTGGCGCGCGAGGTGCTGGCCTGGCTCGATTCGCCTGCCAGAATGGCGGCCGTCCAACAGAAATTCGACGCGCTGCACCACGAGCTGCGGCGCGACACCGCCACCCTCGCGTCCGATGCGATCGCCCATGTCCTCTCTTAAGGGCCCGTCCCGCAAGCGCTCCCTGCGCGGGGCGCTGGCCGCCAGCGACCAGCTGGGGCTGGACTGGGACCCGGTGGGCCTGGTGGCCGGCGTGGACGAGGCCGGCCGCGGCCCGCTGGCCGGTCCGGTGGTGGCGGCGGCCGTCATCCTGGACGACACCCAGCCCATCGCGGGGCTGAACGATTCCAAGGCGCTCACGGCCCTGCAGCGTGAACGCCTGTACGACGAGATCCGCGCCAAGGCGCTGTGCTGCGCCATCGCCGAGGCGACGGTGGAGGAGATCGAGAAACTCAACATCCTGCAGGCCACGATGCTGGCCATGCAGCGCGCGGTGGAGGGCCTGCGCCTGAAGCCCGTGAAGGTGCTGGTGGACGGCAACCGCCTGCCGCGCCTGGACGTGCTGTGTGAGGCCATCGTGGGCGGCGACGCCAAGGTGGCGGCCATCAGCGCCGCGTCCATCCTGGCCAAGGTGCACCGGGACCGCTGGTGCGCCGCGCTGCACGCGCAGTACCCGCAGTACGGCTTTGCCGGGCACAAGGGCTACGGCACGGCCGAACACCTGCAGGCCCTGCGCGAGCACGGCGCCTGCCCCCAGCACCGGCGTGGCTTCGCGCCGGTGGCAGCGGCCATCGCGGCCAAGGGCGTCCTGCCGGCCCAGCCCTCTCTCCTGGAGTCCGCGCCATGACGCCTTCCGGCCACGATCCCCAGGGCGCGAGCCCCATCACCTCCCGCGACAACCCCTGGCTGAAGAACCTGCGCAAGCTGGCGCAGGACAGCACGGGCTACCGCAAGGCGGGACAGGTGTGGCTGGAGGGCGACCACCTGTGCCGGGCGCTGCTGGCGCGCGGCGGCCGGCCCGAGGTCGGCGTGTTCGCCGAGAGCCTGTGGCCCACGGCGCCCGCCGAGTGGACCCAGGCCGCGCCGCGCAACGTCATCCTCCCCGATGCCCTGTTCGAGGGCCTCAGCGGCCTGGAGTCGCCCGCGCGCATGGGGTTCGTCATGGCGCTGCCGCCCGAGCCCGCGCTGGAGCCGGATGCGCCCACCGTCATCCTCGACCGCGTGCAGGACGCCGGCAACGTCGGCGCCATCCTGCGCTGCGCCTCGGCCTTCGGCTTCCGCCAGGTCATCGCCATGAAGGGCACGGCCGCCCTGTGGTCGCCCAAGGTCCTGCGCGCGGGCATGGGCGCGCATTTCGCGCTGCGGCTGATCGAGTCGGCCACGCCGGCGCTGCTGGACGCACTGGCCATGCCGATCCTGGGCACCAGCTCCCACCAGGGCGAGCTGCTGCACCGGGCCCGGCTGCCCTGGCCCTGCGCCTGGGCCATGGGCCACGAAGGGCAGGGCGTGGGCCCCGAGGTCGAGGCCAGGGCCGCGATGGCCGTGCGCATCATCCAGCCGGGCGGGGAGGAATCCCTCAACGTCGCGACTGCGGCGGCGATCTGCCTGCATGCCAGTGCGGCGGCGGCCCATGCTACGGCGGGTTAACCCTGATTTTCCGGCGGGTAAGCCCCAAGCAAGGCTATAATCAGCGGCTTTCCCGCAAACCCCGTACGCCTAGCGCAGTCGCAGCTTCCTCCCTGAACAAAAGCAACATCGAGAGCCCGCTCTCGACCGCGTTTGGGCGTACCCGTCACCACCCGGAGAACCCAGTGCTTTTGTCTCAACAGGCGTCCAAGCCTTCCGCCATCCTGGCGCTCGCAGACGGCACGGTCTTTATCGGCACTTCGATCGGAGCCACCGGCTCCACCACCGGCGAAGTCGTGTTCAACACGTCCCTCACCGGTTACCAGGAAATCCTCACCGACCCCAGCTATTGCCGGCAGATCGTCACCCTGACGTACCCGCACATCGGCAACTACGGCGTCAACGGCGAGGACATCGAAGCCGACAAGGTCCATGCCGCAGGCCTCATCATCCGTGACCTGCCCCTGGTCGCCTCGAACTTCCGCAGCACCGCCACCCTCAGCGAATACCTGGCCCGCGAAGGCACCGTCGCCATCGCCGACATCGATACCCGCAAGCTGACCCGCCTGCTGCGGACCACCGGCGCGCAGAACGGCTGCATCCTGGGCCTGGCTGCTGGTGAATCCGTGTCGCAGGCCAGGATCGACGAGGCCGTCGCTGCCGCCAAGGCTGCGCCCTCCATGTCCGGCCTGGACCTGGCCAAGGTCGTCTCGGTCACCCAGGGTTACGACTGGAACGAGACCGAGTGGCAACTCGGCGCCGGTTACGGCAAGCTGGAGAACCCGCGCTACCACGTGGTGGCCTACGACTTCGGCGTGAAGAAGAACATCCTGCGCATGCTGGCCGAGCGTGGCTGCAAGGTCACCGTGGTGCCCGCGCAGACCCCGGCGTCCGAGGTCAAGGCGCTCAGCCCCGACGGCGTGTTCCTGTCCAACGGCCCCGGCGACCCGCAGCCCTGCGACTACGCCATCGCCGCCACGAAGGAACTGATCGAGGCGGGCTATCCCACCTTCGGCATCTGCCTGGGCCACCAGATCATGGCGCTGGCCTCCGGTGCCAAGACCTTCAAGATGAAGTTCGGCCACCACGGCGCCAACCACCCGGTCAAGGACCTGGACAACGGCCGCGTGAGCATCACCAGCCAGAACCACGGCTTCGCGGTCGACGAGAAGACCCTGCCCGCGAACCTGCGCGCCACCCACGTGAGCCTGTTCGACGGCACGCTGCAGGGCCTGGCCCGCACCGACAAGCCCGCGTTCTGCTTCCAGGGCCACCCCGAAGCATCCCCCGGTCCGCACGACATCGGCTACCTGTTCGACAGGTTCACCGCCCTGATGGACCAAGCGAAGAAGTAAGCCATGCCCAAGCGCCAAGACCTCAAGAGCATCCTCATCATCGGCGCCGGCCCGATCATCATCGGCCAGGCGTGCGAATTCGACTACTCCGGCGTGCAGGCCTGCAAGGCCCTGCGCGAGGAGGGCTACAGGGTCATCCTGATCAACAGCAACCCTGCGACGATCATGACCGACCCGGCCACGGCCGACGTCACCTACATCGAGCCCATCACCTGGCAAACGGTCGAGAAGATCATCGCCAAGGAGCGCCCGGACGCCATCCTGCCCACCATGGGCGGCCAGACCGCGCTGAACTGCGCGCTGGACCTGTGGCGCCACGGCGTGCTGGCCAAGTACAAGGTGGAACTGATCGGCGCGACGCCCGAGGCCATCGACAAGGCCGAGGACCGCCAGAAGTTCAAGCAGGCCATGACCAAGATCGGCCTGGGCTCCGCGCGTTCGGGCATCGCCCACAGCATGGAAGAAGCCTGGGCGGTGCAAAAGCACGTGGGCTTCCCCACCGTGATCCGCCCCAGCTTCACGCTGGGCGGCACCGGCGGCGGCATCGCCTACAACCCGGAAGAATTCGAGACCATCTGCAAGCGCGGCCTGGAAGCCTCGCCCACCAACGAGCTGCTGATCGAGGAATCGCTGCTCGGGTGGAAGGAGTACGAGATGGAAGTGGTCCGCGACAAGGCGGACAACTGCATCATCGTGTGCTCGATCGAGAACCTGGACCCGATGGGCGTGCACACCGGTGACTCCATCACCGTGGCCCCGGCGCAGACGCTGACCGACAAGGAATACCAGATCATGCGCAACGCCTCGCTGGCGGTGCTGCGCGAGATCGGCGTGGACACCGGCGGCTCCAACGTGCAGTTCTCCATCAACCCGAAGGACGGTCGCATGATCGTCATCGAGATGAACCCGCGCGTGTCGCGTTCGTCCGCGCTGGCCTCCAAGGCCACGGGCTTCCCGATCGCCAAGGTCGCGGCCAAGCTGGCCGTGGGCTACACGCTCGACGAGCTGCGCAACGAGATCACCGGCGGCGCGACCCCGGCGAGCTTCGAGCCCTCGATCGACTACGTCGTCACCAAGATCCCGCGCTTCGCCTTCGAGAAGTTCCCCACCGCCGATTCCCGCCTGACCACGCAGATGAAGTCCGTGGGCGAGGTGATGGCCATGGGCCGCACCTTCCAGGAAAGCTTCCAGAAGGCCCTGCGCGGCCTGGAAGTGGGCGTGGACGGCATGAACGAGAAGACCCAGGACCGC
>JACCDX010275813.1_pt1 | contig 19733 bp, 22 predicted proteins | sample 7449681 | NCBI WGS metagenome assembly JACCDX01 (sample SAMN15323450, study PRJNA562643) | freshwater metagenome | isolation source: river surface water | place: USA:Blue River Watershed | collected 2017-08-18
TCTGCTGTTGACGTGGGCGAAGGCGTAAGCGCAGGCGTTGGTCCCTCTGTGGCCTCTTCAATGCCTTCCGCAATCTCTTCAAAGGGCGAGAGGACGGCTGGAACGGGCTTCGGTTTCGGCGCTTCCCCTATTGCCGCCTCCGCTTTGCCTATGGCCTTCGACTTTGGCGCAGTAGATTTCGGCAGAGAGGGCGCCGCTGCAGAAGCCGCCGCAACGACCGGCTTCGCCTTTTTGGCTCCGAGAAAGGAGACGACTGCCGCCGACCCAGCCGGCTCCACCGAGTCCACCGGCTTCTGTAGAGCCGCGACAGCCTCCCGCACCTCTTTCGGGGCCGCTTTCCCCACTTTGGATTTTAGCGATATACCCTTTCCCGACATCTAATTCGTAGGCGGTTTTAATCCGTGGGTTTAGACGCCATTAAAATGCCTAGCGCCAGTCGCGACGCCTCTTGCTCTGCCTCCTTCTTGTTCTTCGCCGCCGAAGAGGCGATGACGCCGCCATTCACGTCCAGCACACCCATCGTAAAAGTCCTGTCATGCGATGGCCCCTGTTCCTGGATGACCTTGTATCTCGGGGGCTGGTGAAATTCGGCCTGGAACCAACGGAGAAGTTGGTCCTTGTAGTTCGTGTTCTTCGTGATGAGTTCCATAAAATAGATGTGACGCTCCAGAACATTGATAACGAATGTCTGGACAGCCTCGAAGCCACGACCCCCCTTGCCGCACGAATAATAGAGAGCCCCCAGCCAAGCCTCAAACATACTCCCGAGCAGACGCAGATTTTTGCGCCCGTCACACACCTCTTCCACGTGCCGACTAATGACCAGCCACGGCGTGAATCCGATCTTTTTCGCGAGTTCGCCTAGCCGGTCGTTGTTCACGATTTCGGTGCGCAGATTCGTCATGAATCCCTCGCCCTGGCCCGAGAAGCGCTCTTTCAGATATGTGCCGACAACGCCACTCAGCAGTCCGTCGCCCGCATACTCGAGTTCTTCATTATCGGCAGCCTGGAGTGGAAGACAATTCTCTGGACGCTCAGCAAGAACCATGGGTTCTTCCTGTTTTGCCCATACCTCCGACTTGTCTACATAACTGGTATGAACACAAGCCTGTTTGAAGAGAGAAATGTCATTAATACGTGCCGTCACCCCATAGTCCTTCAAGATGCGAAAAATCTCCCTGTTCGGGATGATCTTGTTTTTCGAGTTCCACGGATTACAGAGTTTGGGCTGATTCACGGATGTGCTCATGACTGACTCTATATAGAGTATCGTGCGTCGGCTTTAGCCCGATGCGATATTTGTGATACTCTACTAGAGAAGTGGCTATGCCCAAAGGGCGAACAAAATCGGCCCAACAGGGGGGCTCTAGTTTGGCCGCAGCCTTTAAGAGGATCGGGTCCAGAGTGAAAAAGCGGCGCGAGGGCATTAATCGCAGCACATATAAAGTCCCGCAGGAAATCGTCATTTTTGGAGAGCGTGTGCGCATGTTTCAGGACACGTCGACGGAGACTTCGCTCGGTTTTGTGGCATTCCGGGAGGAGTATTTTCCCACTGATAGCGAGCCCTTGCTTCAACAGGCTCGTGTCACCTTTGCGAAGATTTTCGGGGCCGGGAGCAAATTCATACTCGAATTTCCGACATATCCGTGCGACGAGACTGACAGGTATCTGTTGCGCCAGGGGCTTGTGAATCGGTGGACAGGCCTGCGCGAAGAAATCACACAGGCACAGGCCGGTGCTATTGATATGGCCACCGCCGTTCTGAATGAACGCGTCGAACGATTTGGAAAGTTGACGAGTCTCATCAATACAATGGATGAGATTTACAAGGCAAATAGTGCGAATTGTTTCACGGATACGACACCTGGGGCTGGACCTGTAGCAACAGCAGCCCCTATGGAGAAAATGGACGAGCGGAAAATTCGGGAATTATTGCGGAAATTCACATTTCTCATTCTTCAGGCACAGAAATATCGGTCTGGTTATGATGATACAATCGATGCTACCAAGATAGTGCGCGAAGTGGCCCAGGTCGATATGGACCAAGACACTATGAACCGGTATGTACATGAATACGGAGAGGGTAAAATCCCGCCCGTTCTAATGGGCCTCGCGACAGGGACGACATCTGTTGAAATCTTGACAGAGAATCGGAACTCCGCGGAGATGGGGGCGCTTTTGAATACTTTTAATGAGGAAATCAATACGTTCCTCGCGGGCGCGTCTAGACTAAGTTCTATGGAACGGAATACATTTATAGAATATCAGACGGAATTTCAGACAATTATAGGGGATACGAGTTTAACACCCTCTGAGAAAATCACGAAAGGTGTGAAATTTATTCTCAGAGTTCACCGAGATTTGATTGTGGCGGCGAGACGTCTGCGGTCCACAGCAGAAAGTGAACAAGGGAAAAGTAGTAAGTACGACAATGAACTCAAGAAAATTCAATTACGAGAGGCGACTTTAAATGAGGAAGTAAAAAGACTGAAAACGCAGATAGAGAGTCTGAAAGCCGCAAGAACTGCTGCGACTGCCGGTTTAGCAGACAAGGGTAGAACTATACAAAGTCTAAATGAACAATTGAGACTGGCTGATGTCAAAAAACAGGGGCAACTCGCGGGAGTTCAGGCGGCGCTGGCGGCTGCGCAGGCGGATCGAGAGCGGATTCAGGGCGCGAAAGCCGCCGCCGAGACTGCGGCCGCTAGAGCGGAAAAGGACAGGAGTGGAATTGAGGAGCGTCTACAGGCTCTAAATGAAACAAATAGGCGATTACAAGAGGAACTAACAGGAAGTAAAGCGGAAATCGCTGGATTGACAGCGGCCCTTCAAAAAGTTCAAACACAAAAGGATGAAATACAGGCAAATCTAGACCAGGCCCTTCAAAGAGATGCTACGCAAACCCAGAAAATAAATGACGCACAACGGGAATTTAAAACGCAAATGACGGAATTACAACGTAAACAGCAAGATGCGCTAGAAACACTCAATGAAAAACATAAAGCCGAACTCGTAAAACGTTCCTCTGACATCGCAGCGGGGCGCGCAAGATCTATAGAACTTGAAATGAGTTTGAACGAATTACAACAAAAAATCGCCACAGAACGAAGAGTAATTGCTTTAAATGCGCTCCTTTTAAAACAGAATGAAAAGGAACGGGCACGTTTAGCACAGGAGGCTGAAGAGGCAAAAAATCAAATAGCAAGTATCAAGGCCGCACCAGCAGAACAAATAGATACGGCCGCTCTAAATAGACTTACTAAAGAGTTGGAACAGATTAATGAGAGGGCACAAGATTTTGAAACTAAAAATGGGGCTCTTGAGGCCGAGATAGCCGGCGCCCGCGCGGCTGCTGCGACCGCAAGCCAGGAGAAAGAGAAAATAGAGGACGAGAAAGAGGAAATATTAAAACGAATTGCGACAATCAGGAGTGACTTTAATGAGGAACTCACAAAGGCCCAGCAGGCCGCGACAGCCGCCGGCCAGGAATTAGAGGCGACAAAAGCAGCACACATCCAGGAAATTCAGACACTTGTTGAGAATTTAGAGCGGAACCAGGCCGAAAAACTAGAGGCGTTGAGGACGGAAGCGGCCGGCGCTGCAACTCAAAAGGAGGACGAAATTCAGAGAATTAGTGAACAACTTGCGGCAAAAGAGGCGGAAGTGGCAACGGCAAAGGCGGCTCTTGTGGCGGCACAGAAGGCACATACGGAAAGAATTGTAAACATAGAAAGGGGACATCAAAAGGCAATCAGTAGAATCAGCGAGGAAAAGGCAAGAATCGAAGTTGATAAGAATGCGCTACAGAGCCAACTAGAGGCGCAAAGTCGTCAAGTCGCAGGAATTCGCAGTCAGTTGGAAGAGGCCCAGGCTACAGATGCAGCGGCCAAAACGGCGGCAGGTGATCTCCAGCGGCAACTTGAGGCTGCTGGGGCCAATCGCGCGGAGTTGGAGGCTCGAATCGCCGCGAAACAGACCGAATTTGCGGCAGCGAACCAACGCGTCCAAGAATTACAGGCGGCTTTAGATGCGGCGAAGGAATCCGTTGGCCAGACGCAGTTACGCCTATCTGAGAGTGAAACGGCGTATAAAGATCTCGATACGAAATATAAGGAACTTGCCTCTTCTTCTCAGGCTGCCCAAGCGGCTGCGTCCAAACAGCGCGAAAAATATGAAGGTACGCTCGGAAAACTAGAGGCACAACTCGCGGCTGGCCAACAACGCCTTTCGGAATTGGAGGGCACATCCCAAGCATCCGCCACTGAGCGTGAACAACTTGCTGCTAAAGTGAAAGGGCTAGAGGAACAAATAACAAAGGTGAAGGAGGAACGTGACCTCGCCGCAGGCCAAATCGCCGCCGCACAGGCAGCAAAAAGCGGGGCCGAGGCGGCTCTCGAACAGGGGCGCGAGGCATTCCAGGGGCAGTTGCGACAGGCCCAGGAGAAGTACCAACAAGAAATGGACGGCCTTTTTGGAAATATTCTGGCCTTGGCGGAAATGGTGGAGCGCGACCAGATGCCCAAGAAGGGATTTCAAAACCAGAATTTCGTGGCCCTCTATGAACGCATGAAAGGCCTGAAAGAGTCTTCGGCCGCTGCGGTCCGCTCTAGCGAGCAGCGGAGTCTCTGCTACCTGAATTATTTCGTGGAATACTTCTTGCGCCAATTCTTTTTCTTGGGCGAGAGCGCTGAGAAAGAACAGATATACAAAGCAATTGGTGACGCGATAACACCTATCGATGATCGCATTCTACCAAGTGTCGTTCACAATCTCTTTGAGGGCTTGAAAGGTGAAGAAGAGGGTCAGAGAGCGGAGGCTCTCGGTGCTACTGCCGCTCTTTTCGGCGCCGTTTCTGATCCGGCTGTAAAGGAAAAACTGAACGAGTATTTCTTGGCCGGTTTCCCTTCCCACAGCGACCTTATGACCAGAGAAGTCTTTGGCCAACCCTATTCCGTGGCTCTTTCGTTCTTCGTGGTGGCGGCGCGCAAATATCTCCTACGAATAAGCAGCGAACTGCGGGCAGCGCAGTGTGGGCTGTCTAACTTTATGATGACGCCGGCGGCTGTGCCTGCTCCTGCTCCTGCTGGAAGAGAGAGGGGTGTTTCATTACCAATGACAAATTATACAAATATTGTTTCTCCTAGATCCAGAAGTAGTTCTACGAATACCACAAGAAGATTAAGAAGACCTGCTAAAATGATAGCAAATGCCGCACATGCCGTAGCAGCCAGAGAAGAAGAAGAGGCCAGAAGACTTGAAGCACGGGCACAGCAGCCACAATAAAAGGTGCCAACTAAGAAAAGGAATGGGCGACGACAAGCAAGCGCCCCAGAAGGCCCCCATCAATATGGCCCTCAAGGCCAAATACGCCTTCTACTCCACTCTCATTTTCTTTCTCGTGGCCAATCCCGAGACCTTTCGGATGACACAGAAAGCGCTCGGCTGGTTGTTCACGATTGCGGACGGCGGCGGCTGTCCGACGGCGGTCGGTTTCTTTCTTCACACCGGCCTCTTTTTCCTTGTCCTCTGGTCGGCTATGCTGTTTCCGAAGGACTAGGCTCTGTCTCTGTCTCTGTCTCTGCTTCTAGATTCTTCAGAATATCCAGGTCCTGCTGGCCCCTGGAACGCCCTTTCAGCAACGCAATAGCGAATCGCTGACGCTGCGTCGTGGACCAAGAGGGGTCCGTGAATTCCGGCAAGACCACATTGTGCCAACCACCTTTCCAGAACACGAGCATTCTTATTAAGAATAGTCGTGTTCCGATTAGGCCATTCGGTGGTCGCCGGACAAAAATTGCCGCCGCGGAACGCCTGCCAGTCGGCCAGAGATTAAGATGCTGGCCACCCTGACTTCCCTTCTCAGCGCCTACACGATCACGGGCCCTTTCTTCGGCAGCGTCTCCGACTGCGGCGGCACTGCTGGCCTCTTCATGATCGATTCGCTGAGCCTATACCCTGACACTCCCATCTCCGGCCAGAATATCACCCTCTTCATGAACTACTCGGTTCCTGATAACATGACTATTACAGGCGGCACGGCAGAATACGACGTTACATGGAACTACATCCCTTTTGAGCCTACGACGGAGCCCCTATGCCAGAATGTGCCGTGCCCCCTGGGTCCTGGACACTATACCAACCAGTCGGCATCCCAATGGCCTTCGGGTGTGAGTGGCTATATCGCATCCCAGATGAAATGGTGGGATACCGAGGATAGGCTGCTCCTGTGTGTAGAAATCCAGAGCCAGACCGCGACTCCGAACGCAGCCCTTCTGGTGGCCCCTCCCGTGGCGCCCCAACCCTCCATGCGGCCTCTGCAGATCCACGACTGGATTCCGACTCCAACCATTGACCTGATCGCTGAAGTCCTGCAGGTAGCCCCTTCTCTGATTGCCGTGCGCCGCCGCCTGCGGGCCCTATTTGAATAGTCACACGCCTCGGCGGATGACACTTATAGACGCACACCATGAGCGCATGGTGAATCACACATCCGGCCGTGGTCGCAATACCGAGCGCGACGGCACCAGAGGACTCCGCATAACCCTCCCACCAAGCCAATAAACTCACACTAGATGCGATAAATTCGAGCAAAAATCTATAGGGGGAAGATAGAGATTTCCTCCCGATGAACGGCAAACTGGTCATTCTATTTTTAGTAGTGGCCGGGCTTTTAGCAGGCCTGTGGTGGATGAACAAGCGCGGTGTCCAGGGCTTCCAGAATCCTTCGGAGCCGACCTTTACCATGTACTATGCGCCGTGGTGTGGACACTGCAAGAACGCGAAGCCGGCGTTTGACGAATTCGCCAAGGACGGGCACGTGATGGTGGGCGGCAAGAAGTGTGTGGTGCGCGCGGTGGACCCTGAGAAGCAGCCCGAAGTCGCGAAGGGGAAGCCGATTAAGGGCTTTCCGACGTTCCTGCTGGAACTGCCGAATGGAACTCTGAAGGAGTACAAGGGCGAGCGCACGACGGCGGGCTACCTGGAATTCCTGAACAAGGAATTAGGCGGGGGCGTTTAATGGAGCCCTCTCGCCGTGAATCGATGATTTCACATGACCAAGTTCCTCCTCGGCACCCCGAAGAATTCTATGGAGTGCGTTCAGTCCACCCTTTCGCGCCGCTATTTTTTTATGAGTGCGCGTGATGTTCTCTTGAATCTGTTTAATGGCAGGCCTATTATTGGGGGCGTGTTCGCGTCGTATCTGTATAAGTCTGGCCTTCTCCTGTTCCAGTTGATCTATGTTTGTTTCCCTATTGGAAATTCGTCTGCGGAGACGTTCAACTACATCCTCAAGTGAAGCGAGCCGCCGTGTTCCACCGCGCATCGTAGAATTTCTGCGACGCGCGGTGCGTTTTTTATAGGTGCCTGGCATTTCTATTTAGAGGGGGTGTTTATAGGGTTCCCGCGGCCACAAGCGGGATTACAGGGTTCCCGCGGCCACAAGCGGGATTACAGGGTTCCCGCGGCCTTACGGCGACTCGCCTCCTTCATGGCATCCATCAGTTTCGTCCCCTTGTCCTTCGCCTTCAGTTCGCGATACACCATCATCACCTTCTTGCTCCACTCACCGGCCTTCTTGCCAATCTTGCGAGTCTTGCCTCCCTTGCGCGCACGACGAGTCTTTGCCATGGTTTCTACTAAGAGGGCCTAAATAGAATTCCTGCGCGCGAATTTCGGCCTCCCCCCTCTCGCCAGGAATTCTTCCGCACCTCGGCGTCCAGCCTCCATCAGAGCCATTCGCTCTTCTGAGGTCATATCAAATCCCAGAGGCGCCGCTTCACCACAGGGAATTATTAAAATATGCGACGACCATTCATTTAGGAGTTCCACGTTCTTATGGTGATAGATGGAATAGTAGATTTGGCTCAAGAATGTATGAAAGGATTGAATTCCATGCCCTGGGATGACTTTATGAAAAGAAGAAAACATAAGACCAAGCGTTTCGGCCCGTTCTATATCCGTTAAAAGGTGGAAGGGGAAATTCGCCACGACACCTCCGTCCGCGAGAAGATGACCTGTGGCCTCCTCCAAAACTGGACGAAAGTAAAAAGGGACCGACATCGATGCTATCACAGCAAAATAGAGGGGCGTATCGGGCGTCTCTGTGGCGCTGAATTCGCGCGGTACGCAGGAATTCAAATCCGTCGCAAAGACCCGGAGACGCGGAAGGCCGGGACGGGCTGTCGCCAATTCCGCAAACGTGACATCGGGAGAGAGCCCCCGTGTTTTCAAAAGAGCGCGAATGAGTTTCTCAAGGTTCTCGCCCGTGTCGAGGCCGAAAGAATTCGGCAAGTCCAAAATAGACTCGGGCTCCAGCGTCTGCATAAGCGTGAAATCAAAGCGCAAATTCAGATCGCGCATCTCGGTGAGAGTGAAGCCTGTACATATACACATCGCTGTCAAAGCCCCTGCGCTCGTCCCCACATACTCTTTTACGAATTTCAGCAGACCCCTCTCGGACAGCACCTCGAGTGCTCCGACGTGCCCTATCCCTTTCATGCCCCCGCCACAGAGTGCTATTCGGCGTGGGGGAACTATCATTTTCTTACTTTGTGCCGCGAGTCCCCAGAAGGAAGAGACCCGCACTAATTAGCAGCATCCCCAGGAATTCTTTGATAGTCGGTTTCTCGCCTATGGCGAGGACGGCGACAAGGCCGGTGGCCAGATTCGACCAGCCGTCCCAGGCGGAATTCGCCCAGGCGAGCCCTTTTTCCTTTATAGCCTTGATGAAGAGTGAAAGGACTATCGCATAGGAGGCATAGCCGAAGCCGAGATTCCACCACTGGGCCTCTTTCGCATAGAGGGCGAGTTGATAGTCTCCGAATGCCTCTATTGTTACTACGCCGGCTATGAATTCCATTTGGTACGAACCCTCCTAGAATTCGCGGAGAGGTAAATATAACCCTCTTAGAATAATTCCCAGGTGTAGGGAAATGTTCGGCTTCGGAGGAGCGGGATCTCAGGCGCCTCGCCTAGACATTAAGCAATTATTTGAAAAACGGCAGGTTCGGGACTCGGCGAAATTACGGGCCTATAACCAAATTCTGGCGCAGATTCACAGCCGCATCTACGCGGCCTCGCAATTAGCGGGAAATTCGAATTCCATCGTCTACACCGTCCCCCCCTTTATTCTAGGGCTGCCTGCCCTGGACCTAGAAGATTGTATCGTGTATCTGACTATTATGTTGAGAAATGGTGGATTCGTCGTGAAATACACCTATCCGAACCTCCTGTATATTTCCTGGAAGCACTATGAGCAGGAATACAATGCGCAACAGAATCCTATCGTGAAAGCGATGATGCCGCCTGCGGAACCCACGACAAAGAAGGGGAAGGAGGGGAAACGTGGTACAAGCGGTAATGGTAGCGACAAGGCGCAGTCCGTCACATTCGCGACGGCGCCGATGTTTGCGCCAGAGCGGCCGGCGGCGCCAGTGCGCTCAGCAGCGGCCTATCAGCCACCAGACGCCTTTATTCAGTCTATGACACGGCCGGCGGCGCGAAGCGGTGGGGGCAATGGCGGTAACAACACAGGTCCTGGGCAAGGTGGAAAGGGCGTTGCGGACGTTCTCTCGGATCTCTGGAAGATGTGAAATTGCCGTGGGCTAAACCCAAACCGCCCTTTTCTAGTAAGAGCGTTACCACCACAGGAATGGCCTGCGAATATTGCGCCGAGGCCATCGCTCTAGAGCAGCCCTGTATGGAACTCCTTTGTCGGCACAAGGTCCACACGGAATGCGCTCTACGTGAGGCGACAGCCAATGATATTCTCGGTATGCGCTGCCCGTCTTGTCGCGATTTTGTTGTGCCTCGCCAAATGATGGACGAAGCAGAGGCGATTCACGGAGAGGAGGGACAGGCGGAAGTCGTGAAATACATGTGGGAACATGACCCGCAATTCAAGGCCGGCCTTCAGAGCCTCCATGAAGCACGGCTGGCGGCACGAAAGGCAACTATTGCTGTTGGAAAGAAAACGAAGGAGATGGAAGCAAAACTGAAGACTGACATTGAGCCATTTGTCGCGGAGATTAAGGCGAAAGTTCGGGCAACAAAGGCTGCCCATAAGGCCCTACCAGAACAAAAAGAGTTGGTAAAGTTGGCCAGGACCTATTACACGAAACAGACGAATTTCGTGGCACGCTGGGGAGTGGGCATGTGGCGTATTCGGTCTGCGCTCAGGGATGTGGCGGCGGCGCGGACATTAATTGGTGACTATTTTGCCGTTCGCGCGCTTCGGACTTCACGTGGTCGCCAATTTAATGTGCGAATTGAATAAGAGAGAAGGCTTTTACCATGATAACTGGTCCAGAGAGTATAGTAATTGGAAGCGAATTCTTTTTATCACTATACCCTATTCTTATTAAACTCATCCCTGTCGGTCTACCGACCCAACTCGCCGCGAGATTCACCACATTTGCGGGTGCGGCAGCAGTGCCAGCGACGTCCGCCGATTTCGCAGCCGTCTTTGGCTCCGCTGGCGCCCTCGGTCGCACGGCCATCGCCGGCGCGCTCACTCTTGCGCACACCTATGCGTCCTATGCCGCCTTTGCGACTCTGTCTGCCGGCGTCTCTATGTCACTCTTTTACACGTATCCGCTCTGGAATTACCTGGGTGCGAAATTCGTGTTCGGCGAACCACTCCAAGGAAAATCGTTGCCGTTCATCGGGCTCGGCCTTCTCGGCACCTTTCTTGTATCTACGCGCGGCGTGAGCGATGAAGTGGGTGGACTCATGAAGGCGCCCCTGAGCGCCGGCGTAGGGGTGGTCGCCGCCCTCGCCGCCGCCCTTACAGAGTCGGCCATGTATTTCGTTGTGAAAGAGCGGGACTCTGCGACGCCGTGGCAGAGTCTCCTGGAACTCTACGGCGGAGCGGCAGCATGGCTCTTGGTCCTCGTGCCTTTGTTGGGACTGCGCCTACAGGCGTCGGCAGGCGCCTGGGCCAAAATGATCGCCTTCAACGTGGCTGTCGGTTTTGTCGGCTACGCGGCACGCTTCTTTGCCGTCCCACGTGTCAACACGGAGATTTTCGGCTTGCTCTCATTTGCTGGTGTTCTGTCCGCATTCCTATTCGGCTGGTTCTTTGTCGGCGAGCGACCCTCCCTGTGGACTCTGGTCGGCGCGGCACTCATCGTGATAGCAATGAGCCAGGTAGAGAGACTCCATCACACTAATTAGAGCGCAAATGCCCTTTTTGGCATCAGCGGGGGGCACGTACGGATACGGGCGAGCATTTAAACAGGCCGCCGCAGGCGGCAATGCGCCATCCTATTATACGAGCAATAGCGGATTTCTCATGTATCAGCCTGGATATAGCGTTACGACTATGATTTTGAAACCTGCTACTGCGATAAGCACAACATCTTCTGTGCGAACGTATACGGGATTTACAAATGCTTGGACGTTTATCCATGACAAAGACTTAGATTCGAATGTCTGGTATGGAATGACAGAAGGGACGCGAGTGTTACGCCGTTATACTCTTGATAAGGGGGCAACTACTATTACAGCGTCATCTATGTATACATATGCTGGCGCAACCACGAGCGTTCTTGGAGCCTCTTATGCCCCCGCATGTATGTGGTCAAATGTTGCATATGGCGCATTTGTAATAGGGGGGTTTAACCAGGCCGTCGTTCACGTTCTGGAATTCACATCTAATAAAACGATTGGCACGACCTACACCGTTCCCTATACATCCGAGGTCTATGGAACAGAACTTGTCCCAAAAGCGGCGTCCGGATTTTCCTATGATTTCGGTGTAGCCTATACGCGCGGCTCAAAACAAATGTCGTCATGGGTCGTAAATATGGGAACACGGACCTGGTCCAATCGCAAGGACAACTCATATACGGGGGGCACAACTGGACCCTCTAATGGTGATGGAATGATTTACTATCCTATCGGTAAGCAGATTTTTACAGGAGATCCTGATACGACGACGAATCGTATCGCAATGAACGATACCTCAACTGCGAGACTCTATGTATGGACGATTACGCAGTCTGGAACAGACTTGGTATGGACCTTTTTGAAATTGGTGAATATACCTGATAATGGAGGATATCCATATCACATGTCAGCGGCAACATATAATTCCATTTCCTAGACCATTATCGCGCTTTATAGAGTATTTCAATCTGTTTCTTCAAAAAAGAAGATATATTATGTCGCCAGTCCAAAATGTGACTATATCCCCGACAGCGGATGGAAAAGTCTCAGTGACCTGGGAAGTGCTCGCGGAACACAAGGCCATCAGCGTCCAGGTCGCACGTGTGCCCGAAATGGCGGGGGCAACCATGCGGCATTTCGTGTTGCCTGTTGGCGTAAAAGGGTGTTCGCTGGATCTCGGTCCGGGCACCTGGGGATGCCGTGTCGGCGCGTGGATCGGCGATGTCAATAGGGGGGCTATAGAGTGGTCGGGGATTTATGGACCTGTCGCCGTTGCGAGTCCTCAGCCTCTCTTGGGCGTGGCCTTAGAACGTATCAAAGTCGTCCATGTCCAGAGTCTAGAGGGAGGCATGCGATTTCACACGGGTCGCATGGAAGAATACTATACGCTGATTGAGGCATCGCGGGCCGAGGGCGTCCGATGGAACTATGTGCGCGACGTAGGGATGGGCTACGTGGACTGCATCGGACTCGAAAAAGGTTGTGCCTATTCCTTTCGGCTGTATGATTGTGGGACAGGCCTGCCCCAGGGCGCCCTGGTCCAACTCGGGGAAGGTATCGCAGTGCGAGGAAAGAAGGCGCTGCCTTCTGGTCCGAGTCTAAATGTGGTAGACTATTCGGAGCACAAGGCGGAGCGAGCCGTGTTACGGGATTCTGTCGACAGACCTGCGATGCGATTTTTAACGCAGGCGGATTATTTGAAATTCGTTGCGGCGAAGGCAAAAACGACGGCGGCACGAGAACGAGTCTAGAGGCGTTTACAACACGTTCGTGCCGGTCGTGTAGGCGTAGGAGCCGACGTTGAAGCGTCCACAGAACATGTAGAGGCTGCCCATCCAGATGGTGGGCTGGATGTTGTTGTGAGGGTCATCGCCACCCTGTGTGGCGATTGAATGCTGGTGATTAGCCACTGCGTTGATTGTTATACCAGTTGTTGATGAACTGGTTGTCTCTGTTGGACGAGGTGCATTCTCAGCAACATTATCTGCACCCGAAGCAGCATTTTGTGAATTTACACCTAAATATGTATGTGTGTGCCCAGGGTCAGTAATAGTGTGCGTGTGTCCTCCAGCCAGTCCAGTAAGATTATTTCCAACCACGTTGTCACTCGCATCCGTTCCGTGGTTATGGCTAGGCATCTGCGCAATCGTTAGCGTATGTGTCTCCTGACCAGAGATATCACCCAGATCCCAGGTATTACCAGTATTTGTCGCTTGACCGATCGCCGCCGGGACACGCCCCTCTGCGTTAGGCAGATTGAACGTCGCACCACTCTTGACAGCCGAAAAAGAGTAGCCAATCACCTGAAACAGCAGATTATAGTCAGCGACCGAGAGAGCACGTCCGTCACACTTCAGCCAACCCATGTGGTCATAGGACGTCGCGGAGAATTTCGTGTCGCCCACCGTCGGGCGCTCACTGGATCTCTTTGTCAGATAATCACGAAAATAAGAACCCATCTCTTCTTTGTGGGCAGATTTTCTCAAGAGGTCGTGGCAACACCATGGAGCAAGCCCCAGAGTCGCTTCGCTACAGCCGGCCCCACTTTACGTTTCTCCGTGATCGGCGCAGCAGCCAACGCCACCTCATCTGCGCCCCAAACGCCCGCGAATGTCCCCCCGCACGCCTTCAGAATCGCCGCAGCCACGGCCGCCGAAACGCCAGGGCACGCCTGGAGACAGGCCGACGCGAAGGCCCCAGGGTCCTCCTTATTCGCCCGTTTCACGACCGAAATCGTCGTCGCGTAGGCTTTCTGTGTCCCGTCCTCGGGCTGGAAGACGGCCGCATCTTTCAGAATCTGGTCTCGCAGGACAGCGCACAAGCGCGCCGTGTCTGCCACCGACTCTGTCTGAATCACTGCGACTCCATAGCGGAGTTGGAGACGATTCAGGAATTTCCGCAGCGTCTCTTCTGTGAAACGGCCCTGGATGCGGTCCAGGGACCCTTCAATAATGTAGAGAGGTCGCGCACCCGTCTGGGCGCAAAACGTCAAGAGGCGCAGGCGCTGTTCCTGGTACCGCCCGTCCAATACGGATGCCTCCAAGTCCGCCGCTGTCTTTCGCTCGGCGACGATGCCGTAGGGCGCCGACGCGATCGCTTCCCCACTCAGACCAATCCAGATATCACCAACAGGAAGAGTCCTGATGATGGCGCCTGGAAGTTGGGGCGCCAATTCGCGTTCACGCGTATCAACGGCCCAGGTCATGCTTCTTTAGAGTTCTATAGAGTTTACCGCTCTAGACCCCTTTCGCTGCCTTTCCCGTTTCTTCAACGAGTTCCAATTCGCGCGCCGTGAGCGGCCGAATTCTCGGCAATTCGCGGGCAAATTCCAGGGCGAGCCGTTCTAATTCTTTATCCTTGGGGTTACGTCCGAATTCCTGGAGAGTGTCCATGAATTGTTCAAACAGCGATTTGAAGTGCTTCTCTTTCTCCGTGTTGGAATTGGATGCGGGGTATTCAAAAGGGTATTTTAGCGCGGGGCGCTTAGAAGGAAAGGTGAGCAGGTCTTCGTTCTCTTCCACCTTCCGAGGCGATTTCGGCTTATTATAAAATCCAGTGTTCTCCAGGAATTCATTGCGTTTTTTCTCATTACGTGGCGGCATGGGAAGTTCTGTTCCCCATTTAGCAGCCTCTATAACATCCTCTTCATACTTTGTAAAGGGGCGGGCCTCTAATAGTGCTTCATGATACTCTTTTGCTGTGTCTCTTAAAAAATTAACCTTTTCTTTTAATTTCTTCCAATTCGCATTTAACTTCTTTCTATTTTTATCAGGCTTGTGACGTAGTGAAAGGGCTGCTTCAGCCCCATGTTCCAATCTATTTATTGTCATAAGAATATTTATATAGTCTGTAAAGGTCTCTTTAAAAATTCTTTCATCGTCTGTATTATGTTTTTTTGCGCGATATACAAAAGGTACACCCACGGGATATAATATACGTTTTTGAGTAGATATTCTATTTATATTTCGTTTATTGTTCTTATTCTGATTGGCTTTGATAAAGGACTCATAGTTGGATATATTTGCTCTTTTTGCCAATGGCACTGGCTCATGCGGCTGCGCCGCTTTCCGTGTGAAGCGGTGCCACCACTTTTTCTTCTCAGGTCCGCCGGAAATACCCACGATGCGTGACATATTGACTGCTGGCGGCTTGAATGTCAGATTATACGCGGAGCCGGCGGGAAGATTCGGCCGGTTCTTCCAGGAATTCTTCTTTTTGCGTGTGAAGAATTTGCGGAAGTTGACCATTCTCTATTTAGACGAAGGAACATTTGAAATATTCGATTGCCTATCATAGTATAGATTAGGCTTTCCTAGGAAATGCTGTATTAATTGTTCCCTGATTCGTATTCCATTGTCCAGCAGGCTTATCAACATTTTCGCTTTCAGACGCAAATGGATTCGTTTGATTTGCATTCGATAAGAAAGATGTATTTTTTGCTGGGGGGGCAGTCATACCGCGCGATGTAATTGCCGTTACATTAGGTGTCTTACGTGAAAACCATGAACCCGTTTTAGAGACAGCGGGTGCCGCGTTTGCAAATGGATTTGTTGATTTTGCAGCCGAGACGGCGGGCGTGGCAGAAGGGACACCCTTCTTTCTAGAATTAATAATACCTCTTACACGTTCTATTTCTGGTTGTAATTTACTTTTAGAACTATTTCCCATTTTACTTAATGTATTACTGGCAATTTTCAATCTTTCGTTCGCTGCAGCACCTTTATCCCAAAAACCACTCTCTATATTACCGAGTTCCATCTTTACTTTAATTTCATTCAATTTCTCAATTTGGTCACGATTTAAGAATTTTATCTTATAAATGTTATCATTTATTAAGGTCATTGTATTTGATACACCATCGTTTCCCTCTGCCCTATATTTTTCCAAGATAGAGTCTAGATTATTTAGAAGTCTATCAATAATCATAATGCGCATCATATCCTTTTCAGGAATTCTATTCAGTAGTTTTACAACATCAGCCATCTTTTTATTAGATGTGTCTGAATCTAGTTTACCATTCACTACCTCGTCTATGATCGTCGCGGCAGTTCTCGCGGGCTGAAATGTTGATGAAATCTTATATTTTCCAGACTTTACACCATCATCTAATGTTTTGATGAAACTTGTAGCACTATTTCTCATAGTCTGCCCCGAACTGGAAAAAGATCTTGTGCCACGTGCGAATCTTTGTTGTGCTTCCGTACTTAATCTTCCTAGTGCACTAATACCCCGTTTCATAGTCTGCTGACCCATCCTAAACTTACGATATAGGTATACATCCTCTGATATCGACCCATTTTTACGTCTATCCTTTATTGATTCCTCTTTTAGTTTCGTATCATCTATCAAATCTTTCTCATTCTGATCTAAATCTGTTAGTTTGTACTTTCTCATAAAATAATTACGTTTATTATAGAACACGCGGTAAGCAGACCATACATTACGAAAATCGAGTTCACGCTGTGGATTTTGTTTAGTGGCGTTTACAGAAGTAGGAACCGCTGGATTATTTTTCCGAGTGTTATTCGATACAAATGGATTATTCATTGAATTATAGTTTACTGCACTCGCATTTGCACTGCCAGGAGTTATTGCCTTTTCACCCGAATTGGGTAATTTCTGAGCAGTACTACTTCCGAAAAGCCAATTCATTACCCCACCCCCCCCCTTTTGTCTCGAAACTCCCTTACGTGTGCGGCTTCTAGCCATACTCTATTTAGAGGGGGGTATTTTTACTATAGTGGTTTATCAAAACCAGTTTTGACGCGGGGAACTCGGGGCGAGGTGCCTGTGGCACCAAGCCCCTCGCGCACACAGAAAATACATTGAAAAAACCTCGGCCTTTGGCCGAGGTTAATACCAGTTGTTTCTGGGTGCGCTCGGGGCGAGTTTCTCCTCTGGAGAAACAAGCCCCTTGTTCTCCTAAGGCGATATTGTTTATGAACCCTGCCATTGGCAGGGTTCTCAATACCATTCGCGCCTAGGAGAACTCGGGGCGAAACTACGTTCCAGCCCAGGCGTCCACGCCGTATAATCCCACTTGTTCCCCGCGACATTTCCCGCACTTTCCTCAAAGAAGCGGTCAGGTGCCACGGACATCCCCGCCACATTTCCATTTCCCCCGCGTATAGACGCTGCCAGAGGCCCCTGTGTGACCCCCTCGCCCGCCTCTGCGACAGCCTTCCCAGACGCAGGAGCGGCCACTTCATCCTCAAACACCACCTTCTCCCCAATCTTCGTTGTGCCGACGATATCATATACATTGGACCCCTCGCGCTTCTTCAGTTGCGGCACGAGCCCCCGTTTCGCGTAAATCTTCTTTACGAGGTCCTCCACATCTGCCGGGTCGTATGCGGTCGGGTCCGGCGGAAATTCCGGCTTGTACGTCATGAGAATTCTCCGCTCTTCGGCCTCCATTGACCCCGTATCAGGCGGCTGCATGGAGTCGCCGGAAACGGCCTGGTAAGGCCTCGCATCCTCGGGAACATTCATCGTCGCATTCTCAAAAGACTGCTGTAGGCCGGCCTGGAATTCTGTAGATGATGGCGGATAGCCAGACCAATCCAGAGGGTATTGTGACATGAGTTTACTGCGCATCGGGTCCGTCAGAGGCCTATCCGACTCACTCTTGAAAATCATATTGTATTCATAGTCGTCCAAGTTGTCTATAGGGGTGTCTAAGAACGGGGGTGCGATCGGCTCCGAGCCACCGAAACTCACGACATCCTCTCCCGAAACACCCAGGACCTTTTCTAATTCCCATCGTTCCATCGGCTTCGGGAATTCCACAGGTTTCGGCTCTGTTGAGCCGGCGACTGCCGCCTCCGCCTGATTCGCGAACGGGTCAATGAGATAGCGGCGCGAACCGAAATAGGATAATATATACAAGACAAAAAGGGCTACAACGCCCGCTATGAGCACCATTGTTTTCGTGTCCATGTCTGTAGCCTATACCTATTTTTCCCCGATATTTTCGTGACTTCCAATTAGAAAAATGGCCAAAAAGAAGGCGCCGGATGTGAGAAAGCCCGCCGACGTCAAGGACCTTCTGGCGACGATCAAATCGCATCCGCTAACAATCGTTCTGATTCACGCCGATTACTGCGGTCATTGCCAGACGTACAAAAAGGACATCTGGGAGCCGCTCCAAGAGAAGGCTGCGGCTGCGCCTGCTGCGGCGAAGAACGGCCTTGCGTCCATTCATTACGACCAGTTGGAGAACACGCCTTTTGCCAGTGCGAAGATAAAGGGCTATCCGAGCGTGATTGTCGTCGGAAAGAAGGATATGGCGGAGTTCAAAGATGAAGAGAAGCCCGAGGAGGTCACGAATGCCATGCCGATGTCCAAGGCGCGCGACAGCGCTGCTATGGAGAAACTTCTGGAAACGGAGCCGAGTGAGTTGCCTACCGCAATACCCGAGGTCAGCAAGAATGTGGACGTTGGAGAGGCAGTAAGCGAAGCGACAAGCGAAGCGGCCACAAGCGATGCGGCAGAAGATGAGCCATCGCCCCCTCTAGATACGGAGGCCGAGTCAGCGCGTGAAAAGGCCTCCGCCTCCATTCGGCGTTCCCTCCTCAGTAAGACAAATGGCGCCAATTCTTCTAGCAAACCTATTCAATCTATCGTCCCGGACGAGGCACGCGATGTTCTGAATTCGCAGTTAAAAGAGAGTGTTGTGACGAATTATAATTCCGCAAAGAGCAAGAAAGAGAAGACGAAGGTGAAGGCGTCCGAGGCTGACATGGTCGGTGGTAGTCTCTATTCTTCACTCCTGGCTGCCACACGCGCCGCCGCGCCTGCGGTGGCTCTGACGGCAGCGGCCGTGGCCATGAGCAAACCGCGCCGTTCGACGCGTAAACTGAAACGCAAGGCGCGTAAAGGGCGCAAGAGCCGCAACAACCGCAACAGCCGCAAGTAGAAAATTGACCACGAAATCCGCCTCTAAACGGCACAGATACACTATCGGTCGTCATGGAGCCCACTCTCTATAAATTCGCAGATGAGACATTCGTGCTCTCTCTCAAGACGGCGGCTACTGAAACCCAGCGCCTGCCAACCCATTTCATTCTGCTCGTAGACACCAGCGACTCCATGGCAGATTGCGACAAACTTGCGAATGTGAAACATTCAGCAAGTCTGGTGCTCCATTTCCTCGGCCCTCAGGATCGCCTCTCGGTCATCACATTCGGCGACGATGCCGAGGTGCACGCGAGGGCCGTGACCTGTACTCCGGAACAGAAAGAGGCGCTAAAAGCCATGTTTGAGCGTATTCGCACGGACGGCTGTACCAACCTCTCGGCGGGCCTCATTGCCGTACGCGAGATTCTGAGTCGGCACGAATTACTAGAGACCCCTCACAAGACTGGCATTCTCCTCTTGACAGATGGCCATGCGAACCGCGGCGTCTCCCGTGCCGACATGTTGTGCGACATGGTTCGCCAGATTCACGAAGAGCATCCAGATGTGACACTCCAGGTCGTCGGCTACGGCACGGATCACAATGCGGAACTTCTAAATAGCGTTGCCGAGCAGACGCAGGGCACCTACTCTCTCGTGGATGACAA
>JACCDX010222801.1_pt1 | contig 19720 bp, 20 predicted proteins | sample 7449681 | NCBI WGS metagenome assembly JACCDX01 (sample SAMN15323450, study PRJNA562643) | freshwater metagenome | isolation source: river surface water | place: USA:Blue River Watershed | collected 2017-08-18
AGAACACCTTGAGAAAATTGATCACATCTTTATCATCAGAGTTAAGCCAGTATTGGAAGAATGCATAAGGAGATGTCATCTCAGGATCGAGCCAAACAGATCCTCCTGCAGTCTTTCCAAACTTCGTTCCATCTGCCTTTGTGAGAAGTGGAACCGTCAACGCGTGAGCACTTCCCGATTCAACGCGACGGATGAGATCAAGACCAGCCGTGATATTTCCCCACTGATCGGATCCACCAATTTGAAGTGTGCAATTGTGGCGACGATAAAGTTCAAGATAATCCATTGATTGAAGAACTTGATAGGAAAATTCAGTGTATGAAATTCCATCTTTTTCAAGTCGTGTTGAAACTGCATCTTTATTGAGCATCTGATTAACGCTAAAGTGCTTTCCAATATCGCGTAAGAATTCAATCGCTGACATTGGCGCTGTCCAGTCAAGGTTATTGACCATAACCGCGGGATTTGTCTTGCTATCGAAATCCATAAATTTCGATAGTTGCTTTTTGATGCGATCGACCCACTGTGCAACAACATCTGTCGTGTTCAGCGTGCGCTCTTCGTTTTTGCCACTTGGATCGCCTACAAGTCCTGTCGCTCCCCCAACCAATGGAAGTGGCTTGTGACCGGCCAATTGGAAGCGGCGAAGAACGAAGAGGACTACGAGATTTCCAACGTGAATACTCGGGGCTGTTGGATCAAAGCCAACATAGAGCGTGATGGGCTTCTTCAGAGCTTCGCGCAGGGCTTTCTCATCAGTCGTCTGAGCAATTAGGCCACGCCACTTGAGGTCATCTAGCAAATCAGTCATATCGGTATTCACTCGTGTATTCACTGGCCCATCATCTCGGAGAAAGCCTTTGCCTTGCTTTGGAATTCTTTACGACTCGCGGCAGTTGATTTCAACGCCCCATCAATCTGCACCTTAAAGGATGCAGGTGATGTTCCTCCGATTGTTGTGCGGGAATCGAGGGCCCCGTGGACCGTAAGAACATCGCGAACGTTCGACTTGAGCTCTGGATGCACTGACGCAAACTCTTCATCAGTGAGTTGATGCAACTGTCGGCCAGTTGCTTCACAGATTGCGACGCATTTTCCTGCAGCTTCGTGGGCATGCGCGAATGGCACGTGAGCACGAACTAGATAATCAGCAATCTCAGTAGCAAGTGAGAAACCAAGCGGGGCTGCAAGAGCCATCTTCTCGCGATCGAAATCAGTTGTCGCAACCATTCCTGTTACTGCAGGCAGAACAAGAAGAAGAGTGTCGATTGAATCAAAAAGCGGTTCTTTATCTTCTTGAAGATCGCGGTTGTAAGCAAAAGGTAAACCTTTGAGCATTGTTAAGACACCAGTTAGGTTTCCAACGAGTCGACCAGCTTTTCCTCGAGCAAGCTCTGCCATATCGGGATTCTTCTTCTGAGGCATGATGGAAGATCCAGTTGAATATGCATCCGCAACCTTTGCCCAACCAAACTCTGTAGTTGCCCAGATGCACCACTCTTCGCCGATGCGCGAAAGATGGATTCCAACCATCGAGAGAATGAAGAGCGCCTCGGCAACAAAGTCGCGATCAGAAACACCATCAATTGAATTAGCAGAGTTCGAAGTGAAACCTAGATCTCGAGCTGTGACTTCAGGTGAAAGAGGTAGCGAGGAACCAGCCAGCGCGCCTGAACCAAGCGGACTTACTGACGTTCTCTTGAGCCAATCAGAGATTCGACCTAAATCTCTCTCGAAGGATTGAATGTGCTTTGCGATCTCGTGTCCGAAGAGAATCGGTTGCGCATGTTGAAGATGGGTAAAACCTGGTGCTGGCGCATCGCCATATTCAGAAGCTTTTGCGATCAGCGCATCTTGAAGGTTCAGAATCTGAGAAGCGACTTCGAGCATATGGTCAATTGCAAATAACTTGAGGTCAGTTGCTACCTGATCATTACGTGAGCGACCGGCGCGCAGTGAACCGCCGATTGCTCCTAACTTCTCGGTTAAGCCACGTTCTAGAGCGCTATGGACATCTTCATCACCTTCATTAGCGACGAAGATGCCCGATGCAACTTCGTTCTGAAGCTCTTTGAGGGCAGCTCTGATTGATGCCACAACTTTTGATTCAAGTAACCCTGAGGATTCGAGGACAGAGAGATGAGCTAACGAGGAACGCAGGTCATACGGCGCAAGACGCCAATCAAAGTGGACGCTACGAGAGAGCGCGAAGACATCATCGGCTGGTCTTTCTGAAAATCGTCCGCCCCAGAGCGCCATTACTTCTTCCCTCTAATCTTTCTATTCTGACCGTAAGCTAGTAATTCTCTCGCTAATTGGGCTCCACCCGTGGCTTTTCTCGATACAACGAGAACCGTGTCATCACCAGCAATCGTGCCGATAATCTCGGAAATTCCAGAGTGATCGAGAGAGCTGGCAAGTAGTTGGGCTCCCCCAGGTGGGGTTCGTACTACAGCAAGGTTTCCGCTGGATTCCACAGAGATGATGAGATCTGATGGAACCGGCATGGTACGAGATATCGATTCATCATCTGTATCTGAAATTCGATAGACAGAATCCCCTGCAGAATTTCTTCCACGGACAGCGCCTATCTCTTCAAGGTCTCGACTGGCAGTTGCCTGAGTGACTGGAAAGCCAGCTTTCTTAAGGTGTTTGACCAAATCAGATTGTGAGTGAATGAGTCCAGCCTTGATAAGTGAGATCGCCTTTGCTCTACGTGCGGTAACACTAGACATTCTTTGACTCCTTTACTGCTTGAGTAAAAATCGTTACGAACTTCTCCGCCTGCTTCATCGAAACATTGAGCGCAGGTGCGATTCGAATGATTGATTCTCCTGGCGCATTAATTAGGAGCCCCAGCTCCTGAGATCTCTTCACTACCTTCTTAGCAACTGGTTGATCTAACGTCGCACCGATTAGCAATCCAGCACCACGTACTTCCTGGATCCCTTCAATCAGAGCAATCTCAGTGAGTAGATACTCAGAAATAGCATTGACGTTATTGAAGATCTTCTCTTTCTCAATGCTCTTTATGACAGCGAGAGCTGCTGCGGTTGCAACTGGATTGCCACCGAAGGTAGAACCGTGGTCTCCTGCTTCAAAGAGATGAGAGGCCTTACCAAGTGCGATCATCGCGCCGAGGGGCAATCCGCCACCGAGACCCTTAGCTAATGTAATGACATCAGGTTTAACTCCTGAGTACTCGTATCCAAACCAATCACCTGTTCTGCCCATACCGGTCTGAACGCAGTCAAAAACCAGTAGCGCCCCGTTGTCGTCGCAGTATTGACGTAAGTTTTTTAAGTAATCAACTGGCGGAACAATAACTCCCGCTTCTCCCATAATCGGTTCAACAATAACCATCGCTGTTCTCTTACTTATCGCACGCTTCATCGCAATCGAATCACCAAAAGGTACATGCTTGATTCCTCTTATGAGCGGCTTAAATGGATTGCGTTTGGAAGGCTGCCCAGTCAAAGAGAGTGCGCCCATGGTGCGCCCATGGAAAGCTTCTTTCGCTGCAACAATTCGAATCTTTCCAGTCTTGCGTGAGAGCTTGAGCGCAGCTTCATTTGCTTCAGCACCTGAGTTGCAGAAGAAAGTTCGTGCACTCTTGTCTCCGGTCATCTTCTGAAGAATTTCCGCAAGCTCAAGAATATTTGGGTGGGCATAGAAGTTACTGACATGGCCAAGGGTTGAAATCTGTTTTGTAACAGCCTTTGCAATTGCAGGGTGTGCATGCCCAAGTACATTGGTCGCGATACCGGCAAGAAAATCTAGGTAAGTCTTTCCATCACTTGCCTTAACCAAAGATCCCTTACCGGAGATCAATTCAAGTGTTGGGGTTCCATAGTTATCTTGGAGAGCCTTCTGCCATCGCTTCATGCAACCACCAACGTTCCGCCCTCGCCTAAGAGAGCACTCTTAAGTGCTGATGGATTGGTTCCATCAATGATTCTCACTGCTTTTGCTCCGGCGGCTATTGCATCAAGAGATGCTTGCACCTTTGGAGCCATACCTTCAGCGAAAGTTGCCTTCATCGATTCAAGCTCGGATGCAGTGATTGATGAGATAAGAGAGCTTTTATCAGGCCAATTTCTATAGATTCCCTCTACATCGGTCATGATGATTAGCCATTGAGCATCGAGAGCGCCCGCAAGTGCGGCTGCCGCAATATCTGCATTGACGTTAAAGCCAACCTTTCCATCAGCACTTGTCGCAATAGGAGAAAGTACGGGCACTTTTCCGCCTTCAATCAAATCCTTAATACTCTTTGTATCTACCGAAGTGACGGTCCCAACTAAGCCGAGATCTGCCGGAGTTCCATCGACAAGTTTCGTCTGTCTTTCTGCAATAAGTGTGCCTGAGGACCTGCCGGATAATGCAACAGCCTGAACTCCTTGAGCGCCGAGTGAATCGGCGACAGCTGGACCAACTTCATTAGCCAAAACATGTTCCACAACGGCAAAGGTTTCTGGTGTAGTAACTCTGAAACCACCGACAAAGTGAGATTCTATTCCAGCTGCTTTGAGCGCTTGCCCAATCTGGGGCCCGCCACCATGCACAACCACAGGAGTGACTCCGGATGCAATTGCTTCAGCAATCGCCTTAGCAAAAGCCCCATGTTCATCAGTCATTGCATGACCACCAAATTTGATGACGATCATGTTGAATATGCCGAATTCTCGTGGACATAATCATGGGATAAATCATTGGTCATAACGGTTGCTGTTGCATCTCCCATATTTAGGTTTACTTCTAGTTCAACAAGGCGTTCAGCGAACGAAACTAAGTTCTTATCTTCAAAAGGTGCTGACTGCTTCGCAACATGGATACCGTTGAGATGGACATCAATATTGAGGGCATCCATCTGCGCATCAGCCGTTCCAACAGCTGCAAGAACGCGACCCCAATTGGGATCCGCGCCAAAAATTGCGCACTTCAAAAGATTATTGCGCGCACAAGCACGAGCGACTTCAACCGCCTCGTTCTCAGTAGCCGCACCTTTGATTGTGATCGCAACAGTCTTAGTAGAGCCTTCGGCATCTGCAATCAACTGAGACGCTAAGGAGCCACAAATCTCCATAAGAGCCGATTCAAGTGCAGCTTCACTTAGTTCAACACCTGATGCTCCGCTTCCCATTAAGAGAACGGTGTCATTGGTTGATGTGCATCCATCAGAATCAATGCGATTAAAGGTACGGTCGGTGACTCTGGTGAAAATCTCCTGAGCGTTATTCGGAAGAACCGCATCTGTCATAACAACAGATAACATCGTTGCTAAAGCCGGTGCGAGCATGCCCGCACCTTTCGCAATTCCTGCAAAGTCAGCTCCATCGACAGTGGAAACAGCTACCTTAGGCACGCTATCTGTCGTCATGATTGCTCGTGATAGGTCATCTAGTGAATCGATCTTTAACGTGGTTGCAATTGTTTCAAGACCAGAGATGATTTTAGGCATCGGCAAGAGTTCGCCGATGAGCCCGGTTGAACATACGACAACTTCTCCAGATGAAATACTCAGAAGGTCTCCGACCTTCTCAGCAGTTTGATGAGTGTCAGCAAATCCTTGTGGGCCAGTACATGCATTTGCGCCACCTGAATTGAGAACCGCTGCTCGTACCAATTTTCCCTTTGTTACTTCACGCGACCAGATGACAGGTGCTGCAACAACCTTATTCGTTGTATAAACAGCAGCAGCATCAAAGAGTGGGCCATCGTTAACAATCAACGTCAAATCAAGTGCACCACTCGACTTCAATCCTGCTGCAATTGCAGATCCCCTAAAACCCTTTGGCAGATTTCTCATACTCCGAGCCCATCGAATCGCAGGCCATCGGCCTCGTCTAAACCGCACATCAAGTTAGCATTTTGAATTGCTTGCGCCGCTGCGCCTTTACCTAGATTGTCTATTGCAACCGAAACTACAAGGCGTGAAGTGTGCTCATCAACAGCAACTTGAATCTGAACATGATTAGAACCTGTGAGCGCTGCAGTCTTTGGCATAACTCCGATCGGCAAAACAGTCACGAACTGAGAGCTTGTAAAGTATGTCGAATAAATCTTTTGTGCCTCTTCAGTAGAAACTTTCTTTGAAAGTTTCGCGGTGATGGTAGAGAGAATTCCTCGCGGCATAGGAGCAAGAATCGGTGTGAATGAGACCTTCGCCTGCACGCCCGCAATCTTGGAGAGCGCTTGTTCTACCTCTGGGGTGTGTTGATGAACTCCCCCGAATTTGTAGGATGAAAGCGACCCAGCTACTTCGCTAGCGATCAGGTTGATTTTGGCACTTCTTCCAGCGCCAGTAGTTCCCGAAGCTGCGACAACAACTACATCGCTAAGGTCTGCAATTGTTGATGCAGGAGCAGCACCAAGTGCGATAGATGTTGCGTAGCATCCCGGGTTTGCAACCTTTGTCGATTTCATAACTTCGGTTCTAAAAGGTTCGATATCGGCAAGACCATAAGTCCATGCTCCCGCGTAATCTCCCCCGTAATACTTCTGCCACTGGGATGCATCTTCTAATCTGTAATCAGCTCCAAGATCAACGATCTTCGCAGTCGATGGTAGTTGAGCAATTACCTTCGCGGACTCTCCATGAGGAAGCGCAAGGAAAATCAGATCACATTGAGCAAAATCATCTGCAGCAAACGCACTGAACTTCTTTCCGGCATAACTCTGCAGCTGAGGATGGATAGAAGTTATCTGCTCCCCTGCATTTGAGTGCGCGGTGATAGCTGTGACTTTGAAATGAGGATGGAATGCCAAAAGGCGTAATAACTCGCCGCCGGCATAACCACTAGCTCCTACTACTCCGATTTTCATGAAGCAACTATAGCATAATTATGCATGAATCTGCATATTTATACACACTATGCAGTACGGAGAATGGCTCCCGTTGCTTTGACGGCAGCTGCGACCGCGGATTCACGCATCTGCGTAACCTCTGCCCCGGTCAGTGTTCGATCTGGCGCTCGGAAGACAAGTGAGAATGCGAGTGAAATCTTGCCATCACCTAGCTTGTCGTAGCGATCAAAGAGAGAGATTGATTCAAGGAGTTCCCCTGCACCTGCGCGAAGTGCGGATTCAACCTCAGCCGCGGAAACGCCTGCATCAACAATCAGAGCAACATCTTGAAGGGCTGCCGGCATCGTTCCAACTGTCGTTGGTCGAACCAAATCTGAATCTGGAAGAACACTTAGCCCTACTGCGAAAGCAACCGAGCGCTCAGGCAATCCGTACTTGGAAATGATTCGTGGATGGAGTTCGCCAGCATGCGCAACTGCCTTTCCATCCACAATTAACTCAGCGCAACGTCCGGGATGCCAAGGAGCGAAATCAGATCTCTTAACAGTCCACTGAAGATTGCATAGCTGCAGAATATCCTGGGCGTAAGCGATGGCATCTTGCCAGTTATACGCACGTGCCTTGCCCTGCCAATCTTCATTCTCAGATTTTCCAACTAGTAATCCCGCTACGTGATAAGCCTGTGGTGGAACGCTTGCGAATATCTCGTCAATAACTTTCTTATCTGGACGTTTTGATAAATCTGGAGAAATAAATGGAACGAGTTTCTGGGAGCTTCGGAAAATGGAGCCCATTTCAAAGATTGCGAAATCTTTAGCACCGCGACTGATATTACGAGCCGCTACTTCGATTAGCCCTGGAACCAGATGGACTCTCATCAAAGGGAACTCTTCAGACATTGGATTAGCGATTCGGTATGTCGAAGCTCGTTCTCCTAAGAATCCCATCGAATCGATTGTCTCTTGATTGGTAAATGGGAAGGTCTGTACCTCAGCAAGGCCACGACTCGCAAGCATCGCAGCCACTGCACGACGGCGCTTCTGAGTCGGAGACAAAGATGCATGCTTTGGTCGCGGAGGAAGAATCGATGGAATCTTGTCGTATCCGATCATCCGAGCTACTTCTTCTGCAAAGTCGGCAGAAGTTAAGAGGTCTGAACGCCAAGCAGGTGGATCTACCTCGAAAGTCTTCTCATTTACATCGCAGCCAATAGTTTGAAGAATCTTTGCAATCTCTGCTGGAGAGATCTCAACGCCAAGAATGCGTGAGATGTAAGCCGGGTCAACCTTCACTACAGGTGCGAAGCGAGGCTCCCCGTCGACGACAGTTGCAACGTGCTGAGCGGAACTATTTTCAGTCAGCAATTGAACAAACCGTGCAGAAGCAAATTGAGCCAGAGATGGGTCCACGCTACGTTCAAGGCGACGTGAAGCTTCGGAAGACAATTTATGACGACGTGAATTCTTAGCAACGCAGACTGGATCGAAGCGGACTGCTTCCAGCGCAATCTCTGTTGTGGTCTCTGAAATTTCAGAAGAAGCTCCACCCATTGTTCCGGCTAGAGCCAGCGGCTGTTCATCATCGCATACCATCAAATCATCAGGATCAAGTTGGCGAACTTGTCCATCCAAAGTTGTAAATGGTTGTGCTTTTCCCGCACGCTTGATAGTTAGGCCACCTTTAATCTTAGATTTATCAAATGCGTGGAGTGGTTGACCGAGCTCGAGCATTACGTAGTTGGTTACATCCACAACAAGCGAAATAGAACGCATTCCCATTTTTTCAATACGTCGACGCATCCATAGCGGTGTGGTTGCAGAAGGGTCAAAGTTTGAGAGAGTTCTAAGATAGAAGACAGATGCCGTTGATGGGTCTGCAATCTTGGCGGAAACCCCTTTACCTGTCTCTGTAAATGAAAGTGTACGAAGCGCATCGACAGGATCGGTGAATGTGAGATTAAGTGAGCCGGCAATTTCGCGAGAAATTCCGCGAATACTCAACGCATAACCGCGGTCTGGGTTTACAGCGATGTCGAAGATGACATCATTAATCATCAATCCCTCAATCGCGTCAGCGCCGACTTCAACTGAACCTTCCGCGAAAGTCATAATTCCTGAATGGTCTTCGCCCAGTCCTAGCTCGCGTGCAGAACAGATCATTCCGTTAGAAGTCTTTCCATAGGTTTCACGGGCACCAATAGCGAAGTTGCCCGGTAATACTGCGCCGGGAAGAGCTGCAACAATCAAATCCCCCACAACGAAATTGGTTGCTCCGCAAATTACATAGCGGGTCTCTTTCTCTCCGCAATCGAGACCTACATAGCGCACAGGCTTCTTAAATTCTGTTAGTTCCTCGACTGAGAGAACCTTTGCAAATACCAATGGACCAGTCAGATCTGCACCTTGCTCAATGATCTCTTCAACTTCAAATCCAACGCGAATAAGTGCATCGGCGATTTGTTCTGCAGAAATAGAAGCCGGAATATCAACAAATTCCTTAATCCACGATAAAGGTGCGCGCATTTAGAGTCCGACTCCAAACTGACGAGTAAATCGAAGGTCACCTTCAACGATGTCATGCATATCGGTGATTCCGTGGCGAACCATCAGTGTTCTTTCAAGACCCATGCCGAATGCAAAACCTGTATAAACCTCGGTATCAATTCCGCAGGTTGTAAGAACCTTTGGATTTACCATTCCGCAGCCGCCCCATTCAATCCAGCGTCCATTGAAGAATATATCTACCTCAGCGCTTGGTTCGGTAAATGGGAAGAATGATGGGCGCAGGCGAGTGATGACATCTGGACCAAACATGTGTCGAGCAAAGTTATCTAAAGTTCCTTTGAGATGGGCCATCGTGATCCCCTTGTCGATTACAAGGCCTTCCACCTGATGGAATACCGGGCTATGCGTTGCATCGAGTTCATCTGCACGGAATGTGCGACCAGGACAGATCATGTAGATGGGCGGTTCCTGTGTCAGCATTGAACGAATCTGCACTGGTGAAGTTTGCGTTCTTAGCACTACGCCAGATTCGATTGGTTCGATAAAGAATGTATCTTGCATGGTGCGAGCCGGATGATCGGCAGGAATATTGAGAGCATCAAAATTAAGCCATCCAGATTCAAGTTCTGGTCCTTCTTCAACTGAGAATCCTTGCTCGATGAAGAAGTCAGAGACTTCATTCTTGATGATTGATATTGGATGAAGTCCACCGCGATGAGTGCGCTGAACTGGCAAGGTAATATCTACAACTTCTTCTAAGAGAACTTTCGCATCGCGCTCTGCTTCAAGTTTTTCCGTTGCAGTAGCGAGAGCCTTAGCAATTTCAGCCTTGGCATCGCCGATTAACTTTCCTGCACTTGCCTTCTCCTCTGGCGAAAGAGCGCCAAGGCTGCGACTAGCTAGTGAGATTGGTGCCTTATCTCCGGTGTGGGCAAGGCGAGCAACTTTGAGGGCTTCAAGATCCGATGCGGCATTAAATGCCTTCTGGGCATCGCTGATCCACGATGCTATCTCTGCCGGATTCATGGAAGTAATTCTAACCTGCGACCTTTGTAGAAAGGGTGAACATTACGATGGAAGCGGCGGCTGATAAATTGAGGCTCTCGGCACGTCCAGCCATAGGAATAGTTACTTCAGTGACTGAATCTCCCAATGGTGTACCTAGTGAGGCAGCATCTACTCCCCTTGCTTCATTTCCAAAGATGGCGATGCAATCTCCTGGTATTTCAAGATTAAGAATCGATGTAGTTGCATGCGATGAGAGCAAGAACTTTTGAGCATCTGGGAAACGCTTATCAATATCGGCAAAAGAGATACCTTCGAATACTGGAATATTCCAGAGAGAACCTGCCGTTGAACGAACCACTTTCGGCGAGAACATATCGACTGAATCTGGTGAAGTGATTACCGCTGAAATTCCCATCGCATCTGCGGTACGCAGAATTGTTCCCGCATTGCCTGGATCTTGAATCTCATGGAGATAGATAAATCTAGAGGATCCCGTCCCAGACAATTCAGATAAATCAGATTCTGGCTTGTAACAAAGGGAGATCAAACCTTGGGGAGAAACGGTATCTGACATTGCTTTCATGACAGCAACAGATACTTCAACTATTTCAATATCGTTGAGGTCGAATTCTGAGATTTTTCCTAGACCCGCTTCGGTACCATAGAGAATCTTGATCTCTGGACCGTTCTTTGAAGTCAGCGCTTCACGTGCACATTGCAAGCCTTCTGCAACGAATAACCCTTGTTCGCGACGCTCTTTTGCGCCCTTAGAACCAATAAGAGCCTTCACCCGCGCAACATGTGGCGAGTGAAGGCTCTCAATCATTGGACTCTGTAACTCTTTTTTAGAATTACTTAAGCTGCTGGAAGGTTCTTACGTGCAACATCCACGAGAACCTTAAATGCAGCTGGATCGTTTGTTGCGATATCTGAAAGAACGCGACGATCTACTTCAAGACCTGAAGCCTTAAGCCCCTGGATGAAGCGGTTGTAAGTCATTCCATTTGCACGAGCTGCAGCGTTGATACGCTGAATCCATAGCTGACGGAAATCGCCCTTCTTATCCTTACGGTCGTTGAAGGCGTAGACCATTGAGTGCGTTACTTGCTCCTTCGCCTTTGTGAAAAGACGTGAACGTTGTCCGCGATATCCGCTGGCACGCTCGAGGGTTGTGCGACGCTTCTTTGCTGCGTGTACTCCGCGCTTGACTCTCATTTAGTCACGCTCCCTTACTTGAGACCAAGCATGCGCTTGGCTGTCATTGTGACGGTTGATTTAGCTGATGATTCTTGGCTCAAACGACGAGTAACGCGTGATGACTTGTGCTCCAAAAGGTGGCGCTTGCCTGCACGCTCGTGCATGATCTTTCCTGAACCTGTGACGCGAAAAGTCTTCTTCGCTCCACTGTGGGTTTTCATCTTTGGCATTTATCTTCTCCTGTTACTTCGTCGTCGATTTAAAAACTATTCAGCAGCCGCTTCGGCCGCTTTCTCCTTCGCAGCTTTCGCTGCTTTCTGCTCTGCAACAACCTCAGTCTTCTTCTTAGTTGGGCCGAGCACCATCGTCATCTGACGTCCCTCTTGCTTTGGGGCGAATTCAACGAAAGCGATCTCTTTCACATCTTCTGCAAGACGTTGCAAGAGCTTGAAACCGAGCTCTGGACGAGTTTGTTCACGTCCACGGAACTTCATCGTGATCTTCACCTTGTCGCCACCTTTGAGAAACTTCTCGACAGCTGAGCGCTTTGTCTCATAGTCGTGATTCTCAATCTTTGGCGTCAATCGCACTTCCTTCACCACAATGTGGGTCTGGTTCTGACGTGCTTCGCGAGCTTTCTGCGCAATCTCGTACTTGTACTTTCCAAAGTCCATGATCTTGCAAACTGGTGGAGTTGCCTCCGGTGCGATCTCTACGAGATCGAGTCCGATTTCATCTGCCATCGCTAACGCTGCTTCGATATCTACGACTCCAACTTGTTCACCGGTGTAATTGATGAGACGAATTTGGGGTGTGCGGATACGGTCATTGATGCGCGGTTCTGTTGTGATTTCTGCTCCTAAGTTCGGTATTCACTTGAGTATCCAAGTTGCCGCAGAATTCGCGCACCGCATAGGAGGATAGAAATAGCACTTGGCTACTTCTTCTTCCGACAAACCAGTTCACTTGAAGTGAAGGAGGTGGGAGCGGTGAGCTCCTCTTGCAGCAGCCGGGGCTACTGGTCTGAGGAGAAGGCTACCTAATGGGTTGGAATAAGTGAAATCCGTGCGTGAAAGCGGCTTTAACTCTTACCCTTTTAGCCCATGGCGTGCAAGCCACCATCAACGTGGATGATCTCAGCCGTGGTCTTTGGGAACCAATCGCTCAAAAGTGCAACTGCGCCTTTGGCTGCGGGAACTGGATCTTCAATATCCCAGAAGAGCGGACTACGTTCGTTCCATACATTTTCGAATTCTTGAAAACCGGGAATCGATTTTGCAGCGATTGTCTTGATTGGGCCTGCTGCAATGAGATTTACGCGGACATTATCTTTCCCGAGATCGCGAGCAAGGTAGCGTGAGGTTGATTCAAGAGCTGCCTTTGCAACTCCCATCCAGTCATACTTTGGCCAAGCGACCTGCGCATCAAAATCGAGTCCTACAACTGATGCCCCATTTTTAAAGAGTGGGTGGCAAGCCATCGTGAGTGATTTCAATGAGAATGCAGAGACTTGAACAGCGGTAGCAACATCTTCCCATGACGTATTCAGGAAGTTTCCGCCGAGAGCTGCTTCTGGTGCGAAACCAATTGAATGAACAACTCCATCTAGATGAGGAAGATGCTTCTTTACTTCTTCAGCTAGCCCATCAAGATGCTCTTGATTTGTCACATCAAGTTCGATAATCGGCGGAAGCTTTGGTAAACGAGCAGCGATACGATTAGTGAGACTGAGTCCTCGACCGAATCCTGTAAGAACAACGTTAGCGCCTTCTTCTTGCGCAAGGCGAGCGATATGGAAGGCGATGGATCCATCAGTGAGTACGCCAGTAACAAGAATGTTTTTGCCTTCGAGAATTCCCACTTTAATGCCCCATTCCTAATCCACCATCAACAGAAATGATGGCACCGGTTATATAACTTGCCTTCGGTGAGGCAATAAACGAAACAACATCTGCAATCTCATCCGCAGAGCAGAATCTTCCAAGTGGAACTTGGGCTGCGATGTCTGTACGACGCTTCTCATCAAGATCTGCTGTCATATCAGTTTCGACAAATCCAGGAGCGATGACGTTTGCTGTAATTCCACGACTTCCAAGTTCGCGTGCATATGAACGTGCCATCCCGACTAGGCCAGATTTGGAGGCTGAGTAATTAACTTGCCCAGCTGCTCCTACGCTTCCGACAACTGAACCAACGAAGATCAAGCGACCACGCTTTAACTTCAAGAGTCCTTTAGTTGCTCTCTTTGAAACTCGAAATGCCCCCGTGAGGTTGGCATCAATAACAGATTCAAAATCTTCATCACTCATGCGCATTACAAGGGTATCTTTCGTAATTCCGGCGTTGGCAACAATTATTTCTGGTTGCCCAAATTCACTTTCGATCTTTGTAAATCCGGTATCTACGCTCTGGCTATCTGTGACATCCATCTGAACAGCATCGAACCCGGTCGGCGGTGTTCCGCTTCGGTAGGTGATGATGACTTTGTGGCCATCTGCCTTGAGAGCTTTCGCTATCGCGAGACCGATTCCGCGATTTCCGCCGGTGACCAGCGCGATTGATGTCGAGTCGCTCATGAGATAAAACTACCCTACTGTTGGCTTATGGCTAAAGAGGATGCGGCATTCGACATCACAAGCGCGCCAAAGGGTTTATCTTCTGATCAGAGTGCGCGTCAACGCCGCTATTTCTATTCAATGATGGTGCGTACTGCATGCTTCATTCTCACCGTTGTGCTTCCTAGCCCATACAGATGGTTTGCACTCCTAGGAGCTGTGGTTCTTCCTTATATTGCTGTGGTGGTAGCTAATGCCGGTCGCGAGACAGTTCTTCCGGGAGCTGCAATTCTTAAGAAGAGGCCGCGAGGAATTGAGTAAGTCACGTAAAAAAGAAAATTACTCCCTCTTTAAATCGTTAGTCGCTCTCTCGCTTGTACTCCTCTGTTTATGGGCTGCACAGTGGCAATTTAATCGAGGGCTAGATAGAAGCGATAGAAACTCCAAGATTGAAAGTCATATCGCTATGAAGCCTGTCTCATTAGAGGAGGTTGTATCTAACCCAGCTGTCCATGAGTGGAAGACCGTGGAATCTCTGGGAACTTTCGATCTGAAGAATCAGATTCTCCTTCGTAATCGTTACTTTGAAGGCGTCTACGGCTTTGAACTCCTTACAAAATTTACCGACTCTCAAGGCCGAACCTTCTGGGTAGATTGTGGCTGGGTGAAGGCTGGTAAAAATGCACTCACGCGACCTGAACTTCCCAAGATTCCAGAAGGCGAAGTTTTGATTACCGGTCGCCTACGTTTGGACACATCACTTCCAAGAGGTGCCTTCTTTGCTATTCCCTCTAATCAATCAGAAGGTTTGGTTTCGAAAGCCAATGCACAAAGTGGATCTTCTACAGAGAATTACTATCTCGATCTAATCTCTGGAAATGATCCACTCTTGACGCCTGCAGTACCGGCACAATTGCCTGAACTTTCAGATGGTCCCCATATGGCATATGCATTGCAATGGGTCTTCTTCGGTGGACTAGTTATCTACGGCCGGTTTCTCATTCGTCGTGATGTCTTGTCTGGCAAAGAGCTCTGAGTACAAACCACCTTTAGAGATCAACTCTTCATGGGTCCCGCGTTCGACAATCAGACCCTTCTCCAATACTAAAATCTGATCAGCTTCCATCACCGTGCTGAGGCGGTGAGCGATGACAATTGAAGTTCTCCCCTTGAGCGCAACGCGTAGCGCTTCCTGAACGAGGGATTCATTCTCAGAATCTAGGTGGGCTGTTGCCTCGTCGAGAATTACTATTGCAGGAGCCTTAAGTAGAAGTCGCGCTATCGCCAAACGTTGTTTCTCTCCACCTGAGAGTCTATGTCCACGTTCCCCCACCATGGTGTCAAAGCCATTGGGCAGCGATGAAACTAGCTCCCAAATTTGGGCGGATTTGCAGGCCTCGATCATCTCTGCCTCGGTCGCATCTTCCTTTGCGTATCGCAAATTTTCAGCGATGGTTTCGTGGAAGAGATGGGCATCTTGCATCACCACCCCGATTGAATCTCGCAGTGATTGCACTGTGTAATCGCGAATATCATGGCCACCGATATTGATCGATCCGCCAGTGACATCGTAAAGTCTTGGAAGAAGTGCGCTCATCGTTGTCTTACCGGCACCTGAGGGACCAACGATTGCAGTGAGCGTTCCGGAGGGAACATCGAATGAGATTCCCTTAAGCACCTCCCCGCTATCTACAGTTTCAGGGCGAGAAGCAGATTCGAGTGAGGCCAGTGAAATCTCTTCTGCTTTTGGATAAGTGAATTTAACTTCCTTAAAGTTGATATCTAACTTCTTTGATTCAAGCTTCTTGGCGCCCTGCGAATCGGTTATCATCGGATGGAGATCAAGCACTTCAAAGACTCGTTCGAATGAAACCAGAGCAGTCATTACATCTATACGCACATTCGATAACGCTGTAAGTGGTCCGTAAAGACGAGCTAATAGCGCTGTGATTGCAAGGAGAGTTCCAACGGTAATCTCTTGATTAATAGCGAGATGGCCGCCAATTCCATAGGCGAAAGCAGTAGCAACTGCTGCAACGCTCGTAATTCCAACAAAGAAGATGCGGTTAAGCATCGCTGTTTGAATTCCAATATCTGCAACCTTGCGTGCCCTTGTGCGAAAGAACTTCTCTTCCTTATCTGGCTTACCGTAGAGCGAGACTAAGAGAGCGCCAGATACGTTGAAGCGCTCTGTCATGGTGCTCGACATCGTTGCATTGAGGTTGAATGCATCGCGAGTAAGGGCTTGAATCCGCTTTCCCACCCATTTCGTAGGAAGTAGAAATGCTGGAAGAAGCAGAAGTGAAATCAAGGTTATTTGCCAAGAGAGAATCAGCATCGTTGTCACCACAAGAACGAGAGAGACAACATTGCTCACTACGCCCGAGAGCGTTCCGGTGAAGGCTTGCTGCGCTCCCATGACATCAGAGTTGATGCGCGAGATGAGAGCACCAGTCTGCGTGCGGGTAAAGAAAGCTATTGATTGGCGTTGAATATGGGCGAAGACCTGTGATCGAAGGTCGTAGATAAGGCCCTCACCGATACGCGCTGAGAACCAGCGACCGAAGATATTAAATGCTGCATCAACGATCGCTAACAGTCCTACAAGGAGTGCCAACTTGGTGACTAGACCTGGATCTTTAGGGATGACGCCTTTATCAATCAATTCACGAAGTAATAGCGGTGATGAGATGACCAGAAGCGCTTCGATAACAACCGTAACGAGGAAAATTGCAATCTGAGTTTTGTACGGCTTGCCGTAGGAGATGATGCGCGAAATAGTCCCTGGCTTTAACTTCTGCGATTTAACAGATGGATCAGCGGTCATCGACCGAAAGGTCATCCAAACTGCGTGTTGGGACATTTGTAGCTAACTAATTAAACGGTGAAGCCGAGAGCGCGAAGTTGTTCGCGGCCATCATCAGAAATCTTATCTGGGCCCCAAGGTGGCATCCATACCCAGTTGATTTTTACATCATCTGTAAATGGAGCAAGAGCCTGACGAGTTTGATCTTCAATAACGTCCTGAAGTGGGCAGGCCGCAGATGTGAGAGTCATATTTAGAACTGCAATGTTGTTCTCATCGACCATCATGTCGTAGATAAGTCCAAGATCAACAACGTTAATTCCGAGTTCAGGATCGACGACATCTTTCATCGCCTCATTAATATCTTCTACCTTTGCAACCATATCCACATCCTACTTTCTTTTTACGAATTCTTGCTTGCTTTTGCTTGGATGCTGGCATCCTTCAGAGCCATCCACCCCAGCAGCGCACATTTAATGCGGGCTGGATATTGAGAGACTCCCGCAAGAGCGACTGCATCTTCCAGAATCTCTTCATCCCCCTTCTCTGCACCTTTGCTCTGCATCAACTGCATAAAGGCATCGGATACTTTCTGTGCATCTTCGAGGCTTTTGCCTTTGACCAAGTCGGTCATGATTGAGACGCTCGCTTGGGAGATAGAGCAGCCAACGCCTTCCCATGTAACAGATTTAATTGAGTCTCCATCGAGAGTGACATTGAGCGTGATCTCATCACCACAACTTGGATTGACATGGTGAACTTGAGCATCAAATTCCGTTGCTAACTTCTTATTCTGAGGATTCTTGTAGTGATCAAGGATCACCTCTTGATAGAGATTATCTAACTGCATCTTTACCCAAAATATTTCTGAGCGCCGAGGATGCCATCGATCAGCGAATCAACGTCGCTCTTGGAGTTATAGAGGTAGAAAGAGGCACGAGTGGTTGCCGGTACTCCGAGCTTTCTCGTAAGCGGCCAAGCGCAATGGTGTCCGGTGCGAACCGCAATTCCTTGGCTATCTAGGTATTGTCCTAAATCGTGTGGGTGTATCTCACCGACTGTGAATGAGAGAGTTCCACCGCGCATCTCGAGATCTCGAGGACCGATGATGTTGAGATCTCTAATCTCACTCATCTTCTCAATTCCGTATCGAGTTAACTCGACTTCATGCTTATGAATCTCATCCATTCCCACTGAAGTTAGATACTCGAGTGCAACACCTAAGCCCACGGCTTGAGCCATATTAGGAACTCCAGCTTCAAACTTTCGTGGAGCAGGCGCCCATGTGGTGGTTGTCATCGTGACGCTCTCAATCATTGAGCCACCTGTGAGAAACGGTGGAAGTTCGTTAAGAAGTTCTGCTCTCCCCCAGAAGATTCCAACCCCGGTAGGTCCAACTGTCTTATGTCCCGAGAATGCAAGGAAATCTACTTCTAGCTCCTTCACATCCACTTTCATATGTGGAACAGATTGGCAGGCATCCAAAACAACTACCGCTCCTACTTCATGTGCCCGCTTAACAATCTCCTTCAAAGGAACGATTGTTCCAAGAACATTCGATTGATGAGTAAGTGCAACAACTTTGGTGCCTTCTGTAATGATGCTGTTGATATTGCTTAGATCTAGGCGTCCCTCAGGAGTTACCTCAAACCACTTTAGAGATGCACCTGTGCGTGCAGCAAGCTGCTGCCAAGGAATCAGATTGGCATGATGCTCCATCTCGGTTACAACGATTGAATTCGATGAATCAAGGTGGAACCGATTTCCTGCTGCAGCGTTGCCCATCGCGTAGGCGACAAGATTGAGAGATTCTGTCGCACTCTTAGTGAAGATAACTTCATCAACGTTTGCGCCAATAAAGTTTGCGACAATCTGGCGGGCGTTCTCCATCGCAGTTGTAGCCTCTTCAGCTAACTGATGTGCACCTCGATGAGCTGCAGCATTATGAAAACGGTAGAAGTCACTTTCCGCATCGATTACAGAGTTCGGCTTCTGGCTAGTTGCCCCAGAATCCAAATAGACCAACTTCTTTCCATCACGAATAGTCCGACCAAGAATCGGAAAATCTTTCGCAATTTCAAGAGCGTTTAGAGTCATTGTTAGGCGCTGACGTACTCCGCATAACCATTGGCTTCGAGCTTATCTGCAAGCTCAGGACCGCCTTCTTCGACGATCTTTCCATTGGCAAATACATGTACGAAATCTGGCTTGATGTACTTGAGAATTCTTGTGTAGTGAGTGATGAGAAGAATCCCATGGTTATTTGCAGCCTTTGCACGGACAACACCCTCAGAGACAATACGAAGAGCATCCACATCGAGACCTGAATCTGTCTCATCCAAAATTGCAAACTTTGGCTTGAGAAGTTCTAGCTGCATGATTTCGTGGCGCTTCTTCTCTCCGCCTGAGAACCCTTCATTGACGTTGCGCTGAGCGAAAGATGCATCCATCTTGAGCGATTCCATCGCACTCTTAACTTCGCCCACCCATTCACGAAGCTTTGGTGCTTCACCACGAAGGGCTGTAGCTGCAGTGCGAAGGAAGTTTGAGACAGATACGCCAGGTACTTCTACTGGGTACTGCATCGCAAGAAATAGGCCAGCCTTTGCGCGCTCATCGACCGACATCTCGAGAACATCTTCGCCATCGAGAGTGACTGTGCCGGATGTGATTGTGTACTTAGGATGTCCTGCAATCGAGTATGCGAGAGTTGATTTACCGGAACCGTTTGGTCCCATAATTGCGTGAGTCTCACCTGACTTGATAGTTAGATCTACGCCTTTAAGGATTTCTACTGGACCTTGTTCTGTATCGACAGAAACCTTTAGGCCACGAATCTCTAG
>JACCDX011899880.1_pt1 | contig 19719 bp, 30 predicted proteins | sample 7449681 | NCBI WGS metagenome assembly JACCDX01 (sample SAMN15323450, study PRJNA562643) | freshwater metagenome | isolation source: river surface water | place: USA:Blue River Watershed | collected 2017-08-18
CCATTTCTTTAGGAATGGGATCATACCAGTGTGCATGATTTCACCACCTCTGATGGGACTACCTAATGGACGTAGTCGTCCAATCTCTAAACCAATGCCAGCACGTTTGCTAGCATACTTGGCCATCATTTCCCCAGAGGCAAAGATGGAGTCAAGATCATCATCACTGCGGATAAGCACACAGCTAGAAAATTGTTTGGTAGGAGTACCAAGACCAGCAAGCACAGGAGTAGCCAAAGTAAATAAACCATCACTGGCCGCATTGTAGTACTCCTTGATATAACGCATTCTTGCACTGTTTGGCTCTTCTTTATGGAAGACCGTAGCTGCCGCTACCATATAACGGATCTGTGGAGTTTCGTAAATTTCTTTAGTAGCACGATTGCGTACTAGATACTTTTCAATCAACTGCTCAATTGCCGCATAGGAATATTCTTCATCTTTGTCATGCTCAAGCATGTCATTCATTTTATTCCAGTCTTCTTCTGTATACCAATTAAGTAGCTCAGGAGTGTATAGGCCAACTTCTACATTTTTCTTAACAATCTGATAGATGTGCGGAACTTCATAGTCTCCATAGACATCTTTACGTAGCATTGACAAACGTTGCTTGCCTGCTACATATTGATAGTTAACATGACCAATATCTGGATTTGATTCAACATCGATAAGATCAACAATAGCTCGAAGAGTAACTTCGTCAATCTCTTGTGTTGTTATACCATCATAAAAGTGCGGTTGACTTTTAATCTCTATCATACTCTGACTAACGTCAGCTATTCCGCTACATACTTTTGCAATCTGCGTTTGCCATTTCTCAATCATCAACGGTTCTTTTTGACCGCTTCTTTTTATAACTGTAATATTAGACATCTGTGTTCTCTTCTTTAATCGTGATCTTCTGCGGAACAGTATTTAGTGAAGTGGTTTCATATTGTAAATCTTTTGCGATTTCAATGTCTTAGGCAATTGATCTACACTAGTCCATTCTTCGTCGAGGTAACCATATACTTTATCATCAATAACTAGCAAATAATAAACAGTTTTATTGATAGTGTCAACTGCCACATTTATCTTTGGTTTGATATTATTAAAACGCTCGGTTAATTGTAGAGTATAACATATTCCTAAAATAATATTGAATTCACAATACTCATTTTCAGAAATTAATTCCCAAGGTGTTGGCCAAGTGGAACTGTCATATGGGTCGGTGTAAATTTTGACTCTTGGAAGTTTGAGAAAGAAACGAGTAACATCTAAAAATGGATCATTACTCGTTTCAATTTGTTGCCTTAGGTTGTACCAGGCAGAGAGTCGTGTTTGTTGGTTCTTTTCAGCTGTGAGCATCAACTAAGTGAGCTGTATGTGTAAGTTAAGGATGCGTCATCGCCAATATTTTCATTAGCATAGTAGATAACCAATGTATCGCCAACGATGGCTGTTGAGAACATGAGTTTCTCTTCTTCTCCGGCTGTACCAGTGTATTCAAACTCATCTACTAATTGAACACCTGCGTTGTCATAGTCAATGGCTATTTTTAATTGGCCTCTTCTCATTTGATCATAAGTTTGACTTTCAAATACATAAGTGACGCAGAATCCAGATACTCGGTTAATTGGCAATCTAAAAGCTTCTGTTGGTGTGTTTGATTGGACAACTGAGATAGTTCTAGTCTCAAGGTCTTGATAGTGTACACTACCTTGAACCTCTGCAACATAATCCTCAGTCCACAGAGCCGATGCTAGTTCAGCAGATCTATCAAAATTATCTTGTAAACTAGTGTTGCCTGGGTTTGTAAATTTAATTTGACTGTAGACGTTGTTGGTATTGCCGCCGCCGTCGTTGCCTACGTTAATAAAAATGTTACTACGAGACTTGTTACCATTGCCGTTGTCAACAATGATACCTTCTCTATCAATATTTTCAAATATGTTATTTTTAATAATGTTCTTTCTTGGACCGTATTCTTGTCCAGACGAGCTTAGGTTAGCGCCAACACCAAATGCTATTCCGTATTGCAGACTAGTAAACTTACAGTCTTCTATCATGTTGTTAAAAATGTCTTCTTTGGCATAAACACCATAACAGAAATTCTCTACTGAAATGTTTACCAGTTTATTTCGCTGACAGGTTACTAATGAGCTGAATGCGTACATACCAACTCCTGCACTGTCTAGATCATTACCATCAACTGATTCCCAAGATCCAGTAATCTTAATATTTTCAAACATTGAATCTCTTACAGCATACATTCTTAACACTTCAGCTACATCTAACGATGTAACAGAAAAGTCTTTCATTAAAATAAACTTGGGCTGGTAATTGTATTCAATGTTGTCAACTGTGTTTCTTTCTTCTTCTGAAGACGAGTCGTTAATAAATTCAAACACTGGGCCAGTGCCAGTAAATTCAAATACAGTCTTTTCAATTCCTGCACCCACAATGGATGCATAACTAGGAACGTAGATGGTCTCAGATATAATGTACGTACCTGGAGCAAATTCAAGAGTAACACGACTACTTGGATCAGTTTGTGTAGCCGGGTTTAAAAATAGATTATCAATTGCGTGTTGGATCTTAGCTGTTTGATCTGTGCCGTCGTCAGCGATTCCGTAGCTTGCGGCTGTTAGGTGATCATCAAGTCGATCTTGTAAACTGCGACGAACTGGATAGTTAGCATCAGCCCCAGTTTGAATATTTGAGTCGTTGACCTTGTATTGATATTGCTCTGCAAGGTCTAGAATATTATCATTAACTGTTAGAATCTTAACGTTTTCTACTGATGGAGCACCGTCAGAAACAGAACCACTACCAATAAACAATTCTTGCGTGTCTACTGCCCAGGCCATTTCTCCGCCCGCTAATTGAGGTAGACCCGTACCCTCGTTTTTACGTCCTCTACGGATTTGTATGCGTGAAATTTGATAAACAGCCATTGAAATATCCTCGTATATGGATATTTAGCTGTTTAGTCGGTAGTATTCACTGACCCTATCACACCAACGCTCTGTCCACATATCAAAATCTTTGGGTTCTAGAATAAACTCCTGATATTGCATGTCTTTTGAACACATTAAAATAACACCTTTACGAATGTTAGTTCCATGTACTTCATTGTGTGCTAGAGCATAGGCCGTTAACTGTAGGAAGTAATCCCCAATCCACTCTAACTTCTTAGGTTTATTAGTTTGTTTAAAGTCTAAGATTGCTTCATCACCGTCGTGTACACCTACACAGTCAGTGGTTCCAGCATATAGTTCAGGAAAGTATAGAGGAACTTCTGATCCCCAGACTGTGTCAATTTTAGGAAATCCTTCTGCAATAACTATACGAGCCATGTCCAGGCTTTGTTGTGCATAAGGATTAGTCACAGTTTCTTTAAGGGGAATACCTTTAATATGATCTTCAAGGAACTTGTGCATCCTAGTACCTCGGCCAGCGGCTTCAGTGACAATCTGTTGAGCTTTTTGTTCACCCACTGCCTTCTTCCAGTTTGCTAGAGCTTCACGAGCCTCTGCTGGTTTAGTCTTGTCTAGGATAGTAGTAACTGATGGTACTTTGTGGCCATCTGGTGTAGCATATAATCGCTTACCTGTACTTTCGTCTCTGGCTAGCGATTTATATGTGTATTTTGGTTGTAATAGATTCATAGTGCATTATATATGCTAATGCACTAAAGGTCAACCGGGTCTTTTGAGTGTAGAACTAGCCGCACGTTGAGCTTCGGCATTACCGTTTGATACTGGCTTATTGGATACTAGATCCTTTTCTTTGGCTTTAGTTTTTATTACAATGCCACGTCCGTCAAATCTGTGTATAAGGTTTTTTAACGCAGGGTTAGAATCAAACTCAGCTTTAAACGATTCATAGTCAATTGGCTGACCTGTAAGGTTCTTGGCCATATTTGAAATGGCGTTCCAAGAATAACTTGCTGTGGTTTTTTGGGAGTCTGCTCGACCCTGGAGAGTGTTGATGATACGGACTAGATCGTCCGTATCTTCACTTAGTTTTTTTTTGAGTTTATAATTGTGCTAAGTCTGCGGCTATACTCAATGCTTTCGCGTTTTGCACGGCCTGCTTCTTCAGCGCCACCTGCGGCTGGTGCGCTTGCCGCAAATTCGTCACCAGTAGCGGCTAGATCTGCTTCAATGTCTGCACCCATATCTTCTTCACCTTCTCCAGGTGCTGGAGCTGGAGCACCTTCTGCGCCCATGCCTGGGGCTTCTTCACCTGTGATAACTGCAACTGCCTGAGCTAGTGCTTGTCTGTTTGTTTCTAAACTTGTGTATAATTCTTCAAGAGCTGGCTTAACTTTATCAGCGAACTGACTGCTTATATCTGAGCCTAATTCATCTCTTATAGAGTCTAGTAGTTCTAGTAGTGCTTCTGCTTTTAGCGAAGCTGTGTCTTCTAACCAACCTGTAATCTTATCAACCATATCGCGAGCTCTCATAATTAGAGCCGCTTTCTCTTCTTCGCCTTCAGTTAAAGTTCTTTCAGTTAGAGTTGAGCGTAGCACTTCCATTGCCTCTTCAACGCTTTCTTTCTTGGCCATTTTAGTAGCTGTGGCATGCATTACTTGTTCGCCTTTGTCGCCATAACGTTTTGCAAAATCGCCTTTGACCCTCTTCATACCCTTGACATACTTTTCTTTCTTTGCTTCTTCGCCTGGAGAAAGTGAACGCTCTGAAATTGCCTGAGTAATAATATCAAGAAAAACACGGTTTTTCTGATAGTCTGAATTTTCATATACTGCATCATAGCTACTGCTAGATTCAAACTTGGCAATTTTGTCCAATAGGCTATCTCTAGCTGTCTGAAGCTGTTCAGTAGTAAAGCTATCTACGTTTAGTTTATAGCCGAATTGTTTTGCCGCACTTTCATTTAGTGCTTTGGCTGTTTTTGGATGTGAAAGGTCTTTAACTTGCATTTTTTAATCCCTGAAAGATTGTTAAATTTATTTATCAAAAGCTCTGTTTAAACATTAGGGCAATCTGATCCTTGTATTTGATTGCTCGTTGGTGCGTGAGCTCCCATCGGCACAGGTACAGATCTCGAAGATCCGGATCTTTTGCTTTTAAAAATCTAAGTTTAAACATATTTGAATCAACAAAATTAGTCCAATAGCCTAGATCTAAAGACTTGATTTCGTTGACTCTTTTTAAATCTATTTTGTAGTAGTGTTTTGCGGCTAGGCTAGCAGTAGCTTTGAGCCTAAACGTATCAACCTTATCACCATTTAGGTAATAGATTGACCAGCCGTCTTTGTCCTGCACTATTTTAAGATTTTTATATAAAAGTGTACGTTGATTGATCACAACTAGAGGAACGTTTTTCTTAAACTCTTCCTCTAGAAATGATTCTAATTTTTTAGCTTGTTTACTGTAATTCATTGGCGATTACTCTAGGATTGATATCTCCTATCTTAATTACCAAACTCTTACGTATTAGACCTTCAATTGTGAACTGATCAGATTCTGAGAAACTGTTGAAAGGTCTGGGGTCTTTAAGCTGTTCAAGCATTTGCTTTTCTGCGTTTGTAGTATAAACGTCAAACTGACCCACTAGCTCATTAATCTTCATTACTTGCCCTGTTTGATTAACTGTGTGATAGCATCTTTGGCGGCCTGCATAGCTTGGTCCTTGTTTCCAGGATATTTTTTATGCATGGCCTGTACAGTTGGCATCCACTGTGGGTGTCCAAAAATCTGAGAAGGTTTAACTTCTCCAGGAGCAAACTCTTGTGGTTTCATTCCTAAGCCTAAGGCCTGTGTATCTTTAGCAATTTGATCAGCTGGATTCTGTTCATTAGTAGGTAATCCTGCTAGAGCTCTTAGACGTTCAGTATCGTCCTGTACTTGAATAGAACTTGACAATGAGTTAGAAACTTCTTCTTCTTTTTCAATACTAGCAACTATACGTTGTGCAGATGCTAAGTCTTTGATGCCAGTTTGTGGCTCAGGAATCTTACCGTCGTTTTCTGTTCCCGAAGCACTCAACGGAGCTCTAAGATACTTTACAGTATATGTGCCGTCTGGTGCTTTTTCAATAGATGCGGCTTTACTGCCCGATTCTTCTTGGGCGGCAATTTCAATTTCATCACCTGGCTTAATTTCTGTCTTTTCTTGTCCGCCTTGTTCAGGTGAAGCATTAGTTGCAGTTGGAGTTGTTGTTAGTTTAAGTTTACCAGACTGCGGATCTTTCATTAAAGCTGTGGGATTCTTTTTAAGATCAACTGTAGTTGTTATACCCTGACCTGTATCAACTGTAGCAGAGTCACCAGGTTTAATTGCTGTAATTTTGGCTGAATTTAATTCGCCTAGAATTTCATTGCGTTTCATTTTTATTCTCCAGGCTCAAGGCCATATCTTGTAAATCGTATATATGCTGTCTTAGCTGATCAATATAACCTTTTGCTCTTAGAACTTTAAATGCAATATTCTCAACTGAAAACTCTCCAGCTCTTTCTAATCCTGTTTTTCTCAGACTATTAATTCTATCTTTAACTTGATTTGCTACTTCAATATCTTTAGAGCGAAGTGCTAATTTAATTTTATTCAGGTAGTTTCTAACTTTCATTTCAACATCGTTGTCATCGATGTTTACTCGTTGTTTCACAGGCTTGCTGATCCATTGATCATCTAATACAGAATAAATTCCGGCGCTGTGATGTTTGTCAGTTATAGGTTGTACATAGACTTCAACGTCTATGCCTTTGATTTTAATGTTGTGATTAAAATTGTACTGATTCTTTTTAGCATCGTACAAAGGTTTTAAATGAAACTCAGCGGCTGATGGTATTTTAACTACAAGATGTAGATCAATATCTGAATTTTCTGTATAGGTATATGCCGCGTTAGATCCCGATAGTGTAATGTCTTGAAGACTGATGCTGGGAATATTGATAAACTCAATGAAGTCTTTGGCAATCTCTAAGAGTTTATATCTAACTATAGGTTTAAGTTGAGAGCCCTGCCATAGACTAGGATTCAGTTGATTATGGAAAACAACTGCTGAATCTACTAGACCTTCTCTGGTGAACTCTCTTAACAACATATATTAAAGACCAACAAATCTTATTAATTTTGCAAGATCAATGTGGCCTATCCAACCTGCTCCTGCGGCAAACCCCAGAACAACTAGAGCGTACAGTGTAAATTTATGCTTTTCTTTTTCAAGGTCAGAAATTTTATTGGCTAGTGTAGCGTGTTCTTGTTTATTTTCTTTATGGAGTGCGTCTGCGTGTTGATAAAATTTATCACGATTAACTTCATACTCTCCCATCATTTTGTCTAATTTGGAATCTAATAAATCTCTTGTGCGATCAAGACAGTCGTGCATGTCCTTAACATCACCTTTAAGGTCATCAACTTTATGTTCAATAACTGCTGTCTTAGTCTCTACAATAGATAGACGTTCTGATTGTGTGGCCATTACGGCATCTCCTTATTTGCTCAGTATTTGCGTTACTAGGTGAGCCTAATTTAAAATGCCTATGTGCCTTGATATAGTATTTATTTTTTGAAATCAAAAAGGATGTTGTGGCCAATTTTAAAGATTGGTTTTTCAAATTCTGCTGTTTCTGTTAACCCTGTGATTATAGGCACATATTCAAAGAGTTCCTTTAATTTTACCAACTCGTCGCCGTCTTTTTCAAACAAGTGATCTAATTCCATAGACCAGCTAAAAAACCAGCAAAGATCGTTGGGTTTATCAAAAATGTCTGCTTTGACTATCATAGGTTGTTCTTGGTAGTAGACGTTACCCGCAAGGCCTATGGTTTGTATTACTGTGTCAAAGTTTTGTTGCTGTAGGCGTTCTAGGTCATTACGAGATCGGTAATGTCCAGTGGCTGTAATATCAACTAGGGTATAAAGACTATAAATCATCAGAGTATTTAATAGTCACCTCAGTTAATGATTATAAACTAGGCTACAGATTTATTGTTAAAATTAATTGCAAATGAAATTCGATCCTCAGTTGATGTATTTTCTAACACTCTGTGCTCTAGACTTCCGGGAAACACTAAAAAATCTCCAGCAGATGGCAAATATTGAAAAATCTGTTCATCTTTTTTAAATTCTATGCAACTACAAGGTGTAGGAGTTTTTACATAAAATACAGAAACTACTGGATGTTCACCATGGCTATGCCATTTGTTTGTGCCACCGGGATAACTCATATTAAACCACGCACGGTTAAATTCAACGTTAGGATAGTGTTGTAATACAATTAAAGAAAGAGATTCAATTAGATCACTAGTCCATTTGTATCTACCATTATAATAGTCCTTATATGGAGTAAATGTATAAGAATGCCATCCTCCAATATTTGATTTAGATTTGCCTTCGTCAATACTCTTTAAATGATATATGCGTTCAATTAGATCAGCATCTACTGTTAATGATGACTTCCATATATCAAAGTTGTGTATTTTTTGCATAGTAATATTTATTGGTCGTAAAAAAGCCCCGCATAAAGCGAGGCCCCTTCCCATCCCGGGGAATTAATTACATACCAAACAATGATGTTGGTGCTGTAACTGTTACTTTAGCAGTTGTACCTGCGCCAGTTAGAACGCCATCACCGTATAGTACATTACCTGCACGTGATGCAACGGTGTTAATGTCTAAAGCGTGACCGTCACCGATAAAAATAACTGTTTCGCTGTCTGCTTCTAATAGAGCGGCTGTTGTACCAAATTCTTGTGCTAATCTTTCAATTAGACCACCGATACCGCCAGTTAGTGCTGTTTCTTCGTTATCTGTTACAATTTTAAATACTTTTAGTTGTAGAGTACTGTATAGTACGTCTGTTGCGTGGCCTAGGCCTGTTGCTCTTGTTACTGTTGCCATAATAGTTCTCCTCGTTGGCTTTCCCTATTCTCTTTAGGGGACTTGCACCTGCAAGCCTTTGTATAATTATTTACCAAAAGACAAAAAAAATAGCCCAAATAGGGCTATTTTTGCGAGATTAACTTGGAGTCCATCGTTTCCTAGGCACAAGTTTTACATTTCCAAACTGTTTGTCTGCGCCGCCGTATCGTACACGGCCCTCGCCTTCTGTATCCCAGATGTCGCCCTGCTCGCCTTCAATTTGATCAATAATGTTATCTTTAACTGATTGAATCATTTTTACTAAAGAAAATATAGCAGAAACACCCTGAGGATGTGCTGCCATTTTTTCTTGTATTTTAGCCTGCTTGTTAGGACTTACTTTTGACTTAGTTAACCATGCCATAAAGTGTTCCTCACCTAGACTATCTAGTTGTTTCATTTTAGCTGTTTGATTAACATAGGTATAGAATATATTCTTAAGATCGCTTAGTCCCGCAGTATCCGATAAGAATCCATCAACTTGCCCTGCGTTCTTTTGCAGATATTGTTCAACTTGTGTAAGTTCAGCAGTATCTACGCCTATACTCTTAGAATTATAAACAGGACCTTGAACTACTAATTCTTTAGTCTTATTGAACATGCTAAAATCATCTAGAGGCTTTTGATCACTGTCATCCATGCCAAACTCTGGAAAGAATGCGTGTCCAACAACCATTACATCAGCACCAGCAATTCTACGTCCTAGTTCGCTGTCACTGCGCACATGATAGCAGGTCTTGCTCTTTGGATTAGGACAAAAGTTGTAAACGCCCTGATCGTCTAGCTCTGGTCTAGTTAAGAATAATCCATCAGCATAGACAAAACCCACAAAGTTTTTAGGAGTAGCGCGATCAAACAATGGATACAAATCAGCAAACTGTTTGGCAAACTGCTGTCTTGCCGCACGTTCTTCCGGTGTTTTAGGACTACCACTCTTGTTTAGAATAAAATCTTCTAACTCTTCAGGACTGTCAGTTTTAGCGCCACGGCTCCACCCATTGTGTCCTGCTAGGATCAAAGGACCGTTCTTTTCTTCTCTGCCCCAGTAGATCTGAGGATTGCCGTCCCACTTCATGCGAACACTCTTTGCACCTTCAGCAGTGGCTAATTCTTTAATATGCTGTATGGCTTCAATTGTTCCAGCCGATCCATAGAAAAATACTAGATCTTCTAGATGATTAAAGGCTCGACCTAATTTTTTAGGAGCTTCAGCTTCATTAATACTTTCATTTTTCTTGCGTCCGGCACAATGCGCCTTCTGACTAAACCCTTTAGGATTAGAACAGTTGATAGAGCTTTTATATTTCTTGCTCCATTTTTCAGTAAGGAATTCTCTAGCTCTCATCTTAGTTTCGCAATAGTTAACATAGCATCTAATTCTTCTTTGGCCGCAGAATTTCGACTTTGGAATTTAGCAAACTTCTTAGGATCAACTCCTCTTGCGGAGGCTATGTTCTTAGTGGGCAACAACTCGTTAGGATCTGCATTTGGATCTGCGGGTGTTGCTGTGGTAGTTTTAATACCACTTACGTGATCTTGTTCTGCACCAAATTTAGCAATACCAAGATCGTAATTAGCGGTTGTTTTAATTGGCTTGCCTTGAGCATCAACTTGTTGACTAGCTGACATCGGACCAGCACTATAGTTGGTAGTAGTTGCGCCAGTTGTTTGATCTACAGACTTACTTAGACCACCAAAGTTTGGACTAGTTGTTCTGATTAATTTGCCTTGTGCATTATAAACTTTAGTACCACTACCATCACTGATTTCATAACTACCGTCGGGTTTGGTAACTTTCTTTGCACCGTTACCAAGGTCCTGGACTTGATCTTCTTTGAGTCCAGCTAGCTGTTTCATTCTTGATAATTGTTGATCTTCCTTGGATACTTCTTTCCAATTAGGATCTTCTTTGGCTCTTGCTAGTAAAGCATCTGCTTGATCTTTAGGCATTGCGTTTAGTATGCTTTCTACTGATCCAAGATCTTTAGCAGTGGCATTATTTCCTAAAAGTAGCTGTGCTACTCCATCGAGTTCGTCTGTGACAAACTCACCTTTCTTACCTTCTGCGTTTCTATCAAATAAGCCTTGCCACGCTGACCACATATAACCCTTGCTCTTGGCAAGTATGGCCATCATTAATTGTTTGTTAACACCTTTATAAGGACTTCCCTGGGGAATATCATGCGTGTGAAATTTGCTAACACGTTCAGCTTTAGCGGTAACCATTATATCAACTTGGTGGCCTTCTTGACCTACTGGAACTAGCACATGTACGTTGATACCGCTTTGAGCTGTTTCTAGTCCTTTACTGGCTAGATAATCATTTAGAGCTTTTCTTCCAGATTTAGCATCTTTAGCTTTGAAAAAATTTAATACATCTTGTTCATCAACAATGACGTCCATGTCCCCGCTCATTTTGCCAGGACTAGGAGTTGCGGCGGATCCAACTGGGATAGCTCGAATTCCAGTTCCTTCTAGTGCGCCATTTACAGTATTAAGTATTGCTGGAACATCTTTGTGATCAAAAGGTGTTGCTGTGGCAAATACGTTTCCGCCTTCATTCAGTATCATTATTTCTACTCTCTTGTATTTTCTTTATGCCACGTTTAAATTTAGCTGGATCGCTAGCCCTAATAGCATTTAAAAAACGTCTTTCTAATTCAGACGCAGTTTCAATGTCATACTCTTCTCTAATAAGAGATAAGAGGTTTATAGCAGATTCAATAAGATTTGAACCTCTACTTTCTATAACTTGATCCTTGTCCCTACTAATACCTAAGTTACTAAGTTCTTGTAGGATTGATCTAGTGCTTTTACGCATCACGCTTTCCTTTTGATATATTTACCGTTTTGTTTTAGCGAAATACTATTTTTGCAGTGCCGCAGTATCGTGTATAAATACATTAGTAGAAACCATGAGTATCTACACACAGTTACAGAGGATTATAACATGAAAACACTATCAGAGCAAATGGCCGGTCTTTTAGAAAGACTAGCCGAAATGTTCCCAAAACAGCACTATCAAAGCGAGTTAGATCGCTACATCACATCTCGTCGTCCAACAAACGCCGCAGAAGTAGAACACTTTACCAAAGAGTTTGAACAAAAAATCTCACAAGGAATATTATGAAATCATTTTTAAAAGCAATCTATGAAATTAGCCTAAGTATTGGGCAAGCAAGGGCGGCCGCCGCATTGGCTCGCGCAGGCATGCACAAAGAAGCTAGAGACTTGATGTTAGGTTGACTATGAACTACCTAGAAGTATTAATTACTCTTTTCCGCTGGAAAAATACAGGATGGGAAGTGCATCCTATTAATCTAGAAGAAGAGTTCCATGGATGGCTTTAATTCCGCCATAACTTGTTGCTTTTTATCTAGAAGAGATATATAATAACACATACATTACACACAGGAGAAATTATGTTTTTCACACCATCATTTATTATTGACAGTATTCAGCAGACAAAGCGTACTGTTACAGATCAGATTTTCAAAGATGAAACTTTGAACAAAGCCGCACACGAGTACATCACTGCTCAAACAGCATTTGCTAAGATGTTGGCCAACAACACAATTGAAATGACCAAATATTCAGTTGATTCAGTTAGCAAAGTTTTATTTCCTAAAAAGGAAGAAGTCAAGGCTAAGACTGCTAAGAAAACAGCCACCACAGACATTAACACACAAGGAGAATAATATGTCAGAATTCCAAACACCAAAGCTACCAGAAGTAAAATTCAATAAGAACGGTTACGAAATCCGTACTGACATCTTAGGCATGGCCAAAGATCTTGTTCAGAGCGAATACTCAACTAAGTTTCACGGTTGGGAAATGTCAGCTACACGCGACGAAAAGACTGGACAAATTGTTAGTACTGTTACAATGCCAGAATTTCCAGGACTTGATAAAGTTCTTGAAACTGCTGAAAAAATGTACGCATTTGTCAACAGCGGAACTAAAGGTAAGTAATTAATATTAATTAAAGTTTATTCCGCATAGCGGTTATATACATTGTTGATACGAAATGAAAAAGGACTCCTAGAGTCCTTTTTCTATGACCATGCTACCATTTTAAATCGTTCTTCTGGGATACCAAAATACTTACACTTCCATGCACTCTGTTTGAAGAAGTCTAGATGATACCACTGATCTTTCTTAGCTAGAATCTGTTGGCCCGCATCCTGCCAGTCAATTGCGGCCAGCACTGGTTCTATAATTTCACGTACAGCTTCAATCTCAATATAGTCGAAGCTGTCCCATTCCCAGTGTAATACTTCAAAAGCATTGCCCTGTCGATCCACATAGTCCATTGAAAAGTCTAAACCCCACTTAGGACGTAAAGCTATGATCTTATTAATTAACGGTAATGCCCTAGCCCAGTGTTGTAATTCTTTTAAGGCTTCCCCTGTGTATCCTTTGCGTTCAAATAGTAGGCTGTGATTAAGTACTGCGCCTTCTATTACATAGTCTTGTATGAACCAAGGTTGCTTTAGTGCTACTCGATGTTCTCTATGTTTCTTAGGTTTAGTCCAATTGCTGTAAGCATAGTGCTTTTCTAAATCGGTTAGGTCGTAACCGTTTTGGTCAAAGAGAGCAATGTCTTCTGCTGTGGGCAAATATACTATTTTTTCCACAGGATTTGACCAGTAACCGTTTGGATCAAACTTGTTATCAGTTATAACCACGATGGACATTTTTATCTACACAATCTAAACATGTACATTCATTACAGTCGCATCCATCAGTCATGCAACTTGATCCGCAGTGTCCGGTACACCAGCACGAGCATTTAGGTTTTAATCTTTGATAGGTTGTGTCGTTGTCTTCCAAGGTTCGCTCCTTATTTTACAATTGGACCGCCTGTGACCCAAAGTTCACAGCTACGAGTTCCTGCACATTTAAAATGTAGTAGATTACAGTAGCCTAAGTCTGCGGCTTCACGAGTCTTTTCGGCTTCATAGGCTTCTTTGCCCATACCATCATGTATGCAGTCATACATAGCATCGGTAATGTTAAATGCCGCACAATTGCCACAGGTCATTGTCTTAGCAGTCTTTTCATCAATACCCCATTGCTTGGCACTATTCTTCCAATAGTTGCCAGGTTCATTAGGATTAGCAGGACCATAATGATGCTTGTCTATGGCAGTTTGTCTATTCTTTACATTGACTTCTAAGTCGTGTGTAGCAACAGGACAGCCCTTGTTTGCGGCTTCTACTATGTTTATGTATTTTCTATATGTCATCTCTGTTCTCTCCAACGTAATGTTCCTAATGCTGTTACGTTGTTCTTTGCTGGGGATAAGGCCAAGGTAAAAACATCGCTGGTTGCACCCATGCTTGTTCTACCAATTTGAAATACTCCAGTGTTACCGTCTAAATGGTACGGAACTCCGTTCAAAGGAACAACGCCTAGGGCAACGACTTCACCTCCAGTAAATGATGTAGCATCAGTATTGATCTGCACACTACTACCACTAGACATAAAATCAGTCCAAGTCAATGTTCCACCGTTTGATAGCGTAGCATTTTTATAGATTCTAAATGTCAAGAAACTGTTGTCTATGGTAAATGCCTGTACTTCTTCAAGAAAAGCCACTGCGTTTAACTGGTCTGACTTTAATCTAATACTTAGAGTAGGCACATAGGTAAATGCCGACACTAGATTTATACCAGGTAAAGGAATGCCGGCGACCTTTGGAACTCCTAAGATTGTTGAAGTTGCCTCCATGGAAAAACTAGTTGAATACAAAGTCAAATAACTTGCTGTGGTAGCAGAGATATTTTTAATCTCCATCCTAACGGGGAAAAAAGGTGTTGCTGACCAAGACTGTATATCAATGTTGGCAGTATGGAATGTATGAACGGTGTGCTTATGATCGTCAATGACAAAACTTATGTGAACTGATCCAGCGCCGTACCACTCGTATTCAAACTTGATCATTTGAATTTTTCCTGGGGGGACTGTAATACCACTAGGGCCAGTACCGTCTAACTTATCGCCGTTCCAGTTGTTTCTGCTTACTCTGTTCTCAACTACTGAGCCTGTACCTGAACTGCGTATCACACACCAAAACACATCGTTCTCATCTTTTTCAAAAAAGATGCCGTTCATGGTATCAAAAACACCAACTCTAGTTCTAGCACCTGCGGCCTGCTGAACCTGAAAAGCCAAAGTGAACTCAGCAGGTCGACCCGGAATGTAGTTCATCACCTTTTTAGTTTGTCGTATCACTTCTGAGTTTGTGGTTGCAGATGACGTCAATACACAGGCCTGTTTGTTAGTATCGTGCGTGGCTGTAGCACTTAGGGTAGTCGAATAGTCCCATATATCTGTGCCAAGATCATACAAGGATGTGTTGTAAAAGGATATTTGTTTTTGACTGACCTTTAGCCTGTTGCCGCTGGTATGATCTATGCCGCTAAGATCAGTTCTAAGAACAGGCTGACCATACTGGTCGTAGTTCATACCCTTGTGAATGTTTAGGAGATTACTCTCTTGCGGATGTATGTAGTTTGTAGTGTTGTCGCGATCTGGTAAGGCCATTGATTAACTCCAAGGGCGGCCAACAGTTAGTGTACTAGCACCGTTATCTGGATCTGCACTATTACTATTATAAGGATTTGGTAATTCGTTCACATTGTATGTGTTTAATGTTCTATAATAGTTTTTTGTAGTGTCTCCGCCTGCTTGACGTTTTGCCTGCGCAATATCTAATTTTTGAATTTGTCTTTCTTGCTTGCTACCAACTTGTTTAGTTGTACATAAAATATAATCACCATCGACTATGTTTAAATCTGCCAAAGTAGTCGAGCTATCACCGTATGCTACATCGTTCACTGTATGATCTCGCTCAAGACTGATATAATAATATTGCATAGATAGTCCTTCAGCAGAAGCTATTGCTGTTATTAACTCATCTATGGTACTAGCATTGTCAATGACTAAACTTTCAACGGTACCAATTAATCCCTTGTAGGTTAAATTAATATTAGCCATTATTCATTCCCCGACTTAAATTGAAGATTGGGATACATGCTAACATGATCTCCTCGAATATCTGCAGGATGTTTAGGACCGTTAACTCCGCCGCCAGCATTAGTTGTTACTGCATCAATACCTGCATATTCTTCATTAGGACTGTTAGATAGTACACTCATTTCTCCGGTATCTCCAGCAATGCCCGCAATTTGTTTAAAACGTGCTAGATCGTCGTTATCATAGCCTGCTGGAGTATCGTCAGGTTGATCAGCGTCAGTACCTACTTGATCAATAATATCAAGTACACTTCTAATAATGTCGTTTATTCTCATAATAAGTTCCAAGTCTAATATTTAGCGTTAAATAACTGACTATGATAAACAAACAACCTTTCCAAAAACTAATACAAGACTTAAAAGACTCGGGAAAATATCGTGTTTTTAATGATGTAGTTCGTGAAGCAGGCAAGTTTCCCACTGCCTTGTGGTATGGGCCTTACAACATTAAAAACATAGTAAATTGGTGCTCAAATGATTATCTAGGCATGGGTCAGCATAAGATTGTCTTAGATGCTATGCACACTGCCCTAGATCACACAGGATCGGGATCAGGCGGTACTCGTAATATTGGTGGTACTAGCCAATATCACGTAGCCTTAGAGCGTGAACTAGCTAGTTTACACAACAAAACAGGAGCATTACTGTTTAGCTCAGCCTATGTAGCCAACGAGTGGACGCTGATAGCCTTATCTAAGATCATAGACAATATAGAATTCATATCAGACAGCAACAATCACAATAGTCTTATTGTTGGTATACAACACAGCCGTGCTCCTAAACAAATTTTTGAGCATAATAATCTAGTAGACTTAGAAAACAAACTTGCCAATAGTAGACTTAATAACAAGACTCCGTGTATTGTATTTGAAAGTGTCTACAGCATGGACGGAGATGTTAGCCCCATGAAAGAAATTTGTGATCTAGCAGATAGATATCATGCTATTACCTATATTGACGAAGTACACGCTGTCGGACTATACGGATATGAAGGAGCAGGTAAGTTACAAGAGCTAGGCTTGCAAGATCGAGTTGACATCGTTAACGGAACTTTAGGGAAAGCGTTTGGAGTACAAGGTGGTTACATTGCCTGTGATGCTATAGTACGTGATGCTATTCGCAGTGTGGCCGCTGGATTTATTTTTACGACATCTATGAGTCCGGTTACCTGCGCAGGTGCGTTGGCTGCTGTTAGATATCTACGTGAGCATAATGAAATACGTGAACAACATCAACGACAAGCACAGAAACTCAAAGACGAACTAAAACGTGCTGACCTTCCTGTAATGGATTGTACAAGTACTCATATTGTTCCTGTGCTAGTAGGTGATGCCAAACGTTGCAAAGCTATGAGTGATGCCTTACTTAATAATCATAATATCTATGTACAGCCTATCAATTATCCTACCGTAGATGTGGGAACGGAGAGGTTACGTTTTGCACCTACTCCGTTTCACGATGATGGAATGATTGAAGATCTAGTTAATGCTTTAAAGGCTGTTAGCAAACTCTAATAAACTATCAAAGATCAATGTTCTTGCTTTGATCTTTCGATAGGTAAACTTCTGTAGTTCTTTCTCAGTTTCAAGTCCATGGCCGGTTCTAACTAGTACAGGTCTTGCTCCAATATTCATTGCGGCTTTGAGATCACTGAGCTTGTCACCTACATAGTAGCCTTCTTTGAACTTAATATGCTTGTGTTCAGACTCACAACGTTTGAACATACCTACATTTGGTTTGGCAAACTCATCTTCTTTGAGATTAGTTGTTGAGTAGTAGATAGCATCAATACTAGGACATCCTGCTTCACCGAGCAGTTTAAACATATGATCATGTACTCGATCAACGTCTTCCGGAGTATATAAACCTTTGCTGATACCTGCTTGATTAGTAATAATTGCTATCTTATGTCCTTTGTCACGTAACATAGCAATAGCCTGCAGGCTTCCAGGAATAGGATCAAAGTCTTCTACTTTGTAGCAGTATGTTCCTAGATCTCGATTTATAGTGCCGTCTCTGTCAATACCAATTACACACTTTGGTGCTATATAATTTGGACTGAACTTATTGTTATCCGACCAAAGAACATACGGTTGAACCTCAACTGGCTCAGGTGTTGTTTTATACCACATAATATCCTGTTTGTAAATAGACAGAATATTTATGAAACTAGATATACGATTAGATTATTTTAACTAGAGTATTTTTTGGTGGCCGGCGAGCGCGAAATAAGTGGCTAGCACTTTGATCAATTGGATGATTAATTCGATCGTGTCCAATAACTCGACCAGAACTATCTTTTATTAATTTTTTAGTTGTGCGAGTCTTGCTTAACCATTCTCGATGGTCTTCACCGTATCCAACACCTAGGGCAACCCAGGCACTTTCTCCCGGATAACCAATCATGTCGGCTAGTAATCTTTGGTCATGACACCCGCCAAATCCGGTAGATAGTTCCATATCTTCTGCGGCAGTCAATACAGCACCGGCACTTATTCCTATTTCTAACATTACTAAGCGGAGTCTTGTCCAATATTCCGTTCTTCGCTTTTCGTATTCATCTTTAGTTAAATCAATTTCTTTCCAACGAGTAACCCAGGTAAACAAGTAAGGAGCCAGATATTGCCCGTTATAAACGCGAAGTCCCGGTGCAGATCCACCAATTACTCCCTTAGTATCACACCATGTGTAATTTTCATATAAATTACGTTTTATAAGAGTAGCTTCGGGACTAGGCCCTAGAATTACCAATCTCCACTCACAGACACTTTGTTTACTTGGAACTTTGTAGGCAACATCGGCTAATATATTAATATGTTCCTGTTGTGGAAGTCTACTAGAATCCCACCATTTGGTTGTAATTCTATTATCTAAGTACATGATAACTTAAACTAATTTACTTACAGCTACTACTGCTGATACTAGAGCGGCTTTTAGTTCAATGTCATCAGCTTCGGCATCTAACTGATCCATTCTAACCAGATCTTCCATTAGTTCAAGTGCTTCATCTCTAGATAATGCGCCAGCTTGAAGTTGTTCTGTAATGGCAATTACCATTGCCGCTCTTTGTGCGGCCCAACCTTTGTCAGATCCTGCTATTTCATACAATGCTTGCATACTCATTTAGAATCTCCCTAAGACAGCCTTTGCGGCTCTTGAACTTTGTTCAACTAACACTTTCTTTTTTAGTTCGCAATATACTGCATTATCTTTTTGTTGACTTGATCTCTTGTACCAATCTTCAACTGTGTCCTGCATTGGTCTGATCAGTCTCTGAACGTCTTGCTGTCTTGGACCTTTACTTTCAGAATATAATTCAAACCATTTTAGATCATTTCTAATTTTAGCAACTTGAGGATGTTGCTCTAGTTTACAATCTAACTTTTCTATATCTAGTCTTACATCTGTTATCTTTGCAGATTGATTGTCATCCCAAAAACTAGGAATATAACTTTGTATTCCAGCAACTGTCGCACAACCTTGTAGCCCGAGAACTAGGCTTAACACAGCTATTCTTTTCATCAGTGATCTCCGTAGGGGATTATTGGACGATCAGATCCGTCGTCCTCGGGCAGTACAGGATAACGATTATCAGTTACACCAGCTTTGTTTAGCATCACCGTAATACTCCCTAGCAAATCCGTTAGCAATCAATGCCGCACGTAGACTTTGTCCATTGACTAAAATGTCGCCGAGAACACGACCACCAAACTTGTCCCATCCATATAGAGTTGCTTGAAACTTTCCACCTTGAGCGGCTGCGGTGGCAATTGCATTTTTAGTGAAAGCGGAAGCGGCTTCTC
>JACCDX010493214.1_pt1 | contig 19713 bp, 17 predicted proteins | sample 7449681 | NCBI WGS metagenome assembly JACCDX01 (sample SAMN15323450, study PRJNA562643) | freshwater metagenome | isolation source: river surface water | place: USA:Blue River Watershed | collected 2017-08-18
ACCTTGAGCGATTGTTTCACCGGGCGTAGTCATTCGTACTGATCCTCCGGTTGGTTGACAAGGTTTTTGCGCTTAACCATAATACCGTTGAAATGCCAAAAAACTTATTAATTGTCGAATCCCCCGCTAAAGCAAAAACAATATCCAAATTTTTGGGTGGAGAGTTTGAAATTTTAGCTTCGTACGGTCACGTTCGGGATCTTCCTGAATATACTCTGGGCATTGATGTAAAAAATCATTTCGTACCCAAATATCAAATTTTAAAAGATAAAGATAAATTAATAAAAGAGTTTCGTCGGGTTGGAAAAAAATCGGAATCTGTATTCATCGCAACCGACCCTGATAGGGAGGGTGAGGCGATTGCTTGGCATATCCGTGAGGCGATGGAGCTTCCACAAGCTAAAATTAAGCGTATTGTGTTTCATGAAATTACCAAACAGGCAATTCAGTCCGCAATTTCACATAGCCGAGATATTGACGATCATTTGGTTGACGCGCAGCAGGCTCGGCGGATCTTAGATCGATTAATTGGATATAAGTTGAGTCCGATTTTATCAAAAAAAATTCGGAAAGGATTGAGTGCTGGTCGGGTTCAGTCAGTGGCCGTAAAATTGATTTGCGATAGAGAGCGTCGTATTCTTGAATTTGTTCCTGAAGAATATTGGGTTGTCACTGCTGCTCTTGACTCAGAAAAGGGTAAATTTACCGCGAAACTCTTTTCGGAAAATTCAGTAAAAAACAAGGTTGAACCTAAAACTGAAGAAGAAGCTAATTTGTATTATAATCGTCTTTTAAAAGCGACTTATAATGTATCTGATCTTAAAAAAGCAAAGCAAAATCGGTATCCGCAGCCTCCGTTTATTACATCTACGTTGCAGCAAGAAGCATCCAGAAAATTAAATTGGAGTGCCAAAAAAACGATGATGGTTGCTCAGCAACTTTACGAAGGGGTAGATATCGGCGATGATACGATCGGACTCATCACTTACATGAGGACGGATTCATTCCGTGTCGCAAACGAAGCCAGTGTTGCCGCTAAAGAATATGTTTTTGGTCGATATGGGGAGGCATTTGTTCCAAAAACTGCGCCAATATATCGAAACAAAGGCAATACTCAGGATGCACACGAGGCGATACGCCCTACGACCTTACAGTTTGCACCGGACCGGTTAGAGGGGCGTGTGCCTGCCGATTTGTATAAATTGTATAAATTGATTTGGGATCGCTTTATCGCGTCACAGATGGTGCCTGCCCAGGTTGAAAATACGACGGTTTTAATTGCTGCGGAGACCCCTAAGCACCCCCCACTTTTTTTAAAGGCGACTGGCCAAGTTATCTTATTTAATGGATTTATGTCTGTATATACAGAAAGTGTTGACCATGAAGGTGAGACCGATGATGTGCGGTTACCGGTATTGGAAGAAAATCAGTCGTTAAATCCGATAGGCGTCGATAAAACCCAGAAGTTTACCCAGCCCCCCCACCGATTTACGGAGGCTACTCTTGTAAAAGAAATGGAAGAGCGGGGCATCGGGCGACCTTCAACGTACGCACCAACAATCGCCACGATTGTGGATCGTGGGTACGTAAAAAAAGAAAAGCGAACATTATTTCCCACTGACCTCGGGATGCTGGTAAATGATAAGTTGCATGATTTCTTTTCGGATATAATCGATGTTGATTTTACCGCTGAGATGGAAAATCGGTTGGATGAAATTATGGATGGAAAACATCAATGGACTGATATCGTGCAAGAAATATATGATCCATTTGTGTTAATGTTAAAAAAAGCTGATTCTGAGATGGAAAAAGTGAATACAGACCGCCCTTCCGATGAGATATGTGAAAAATGCGCAAGTGCAATGGTAGTAAAAGCGGGGCGATTTGGCGATTTTTTAGCATGTTCTAATTTTCCTGACTGTAAAAATACAAAATCTATAAAAAATGAAACAGATGTCGAATGTCCGGAGTGTGGCGGGAGTATAAACGAGAAACGATCTAAACGTGGTAAGATTTTTTACGGATGCGGCAATTACCCAACGTGCACCTATGCGTTATGGGATAAACCTGTTTCAGAACCTTGCCCCAGTTGTAAATTTTCAATTATGGTAATTAAACAGAGTCGGGCTAAAAATGGACAAAAATCTTGCCCTAAATGTAATTTCGTTGCTGAGTAAATTATTTTATCGATATTTTATCGACAATTGGTTTTTAAAGGTGGTCTCGGCAATCGTAACAGCGATCTTATTTTACTTAGCGCACGCCGCCCCTAATATCCGGTGATTCAATTTCAATGTATCCAAGAGTTGGTGGATTGGCGAAATGCCGTTGATCACAATCAACGTGTTTGTTTTGTTCCAACAATGGGGGCACTTCACCCTGGGCATCTGTCTTTAATACGTCAGGCTCGCCTTCAAGGTGATATCGTAGTCGTCAGTATTTTTGTTAATCCCGCTCAGTTTGGCCCATCCGAAGATTTTGACAAGTATCCTCGCACATTATCTGAGGATTTGAATGCAATAGCTCGAGACGGAGTTGATGTCGTTTTTATTCCAACAGCTAAAGCGATTTACCCTGATGGTTTTGATATTGCAACCCGTATTAAAGTGCCTAAGCTTTCAACTGGTTTATGTGCGAAGAGCCGACCCCATTTTTTCGAGGGTGTTTGTAGTGTTGTGACGAGATTATTATTACTTATCCGGCCACATGTGCTTTTTTTGGGGGAGAAAGATTATCAACAGCTCGTAGTCATTAACAAAATGGTTTCTGATTTATTTATGTCAGTGGTTGTTGTTGGATGTCCTATTTTTCGTGAAGAAGGGGGGCTTGCGATGAGTTCTCGAAATCGCTACCTCACCCCTGGTGAGCATCAGATTGCAACGTCGATTTATCCCGCACTGTGCGCTACTAAATTACGAGTTTTGGAGGGTGTGGTTCGGACTAAACCGTTGATTGATTTCTGTCGCTTAGAACTTGTTCGGGCGGGTGTTAAAGTAGATTATTTGGATATCCGATCGGGACTAGAACTGCAGCCTCTTCGAACGATTTCCCCTGGGTGTCGGCTACTATTTGCGGGATGGGTTGGTAAAACTCGGTTACTTGATAACATAGAGCTTGTTCCGTCGCTTACCGCTTAAAAAGTGTCATACAGAAATCATTTTTAGCATAGCTGTGATCCAAAGTGATGTAGGGCGTCAATGAGGTGCCGAACTCGTAACTTTTTTGGGGGTTAAAATATTGAAACATAGTGGTTTGATTAGGACTTTGGTCAGATAATAAACAGATACTTATTGCCACATCTGCCTTTTTATACAAGTTGGCAATTGATTCATAGGTCGCGCCAATAGGCGTCCCTGTATTAAGATTGTACGCCCCTGACGACAGTATATAATCGCTATCGAAATCGTGGATATCAAAATCAGATACAATGTATATCCCATCTGGATTAGCTTCCCGTGCTTTACCGATCATTTTTTCACTAAGGTCTATTCCTATGTATCGGATATTTTCAAAATGGGTACATAAAAAATTAAAAAGTAGTCCATCGCCACATCCGGCATCGACGATTAATGATTGCGATAGATCTAAATTTTTGCTCATCGCCCAGAAACGGCGTATTTGAGAGTCGGAACTTTGCCACCCGCAACGTTTATGCGACGCATCAAACGACAACGCACGGGTGTCAAAATAATCTTTCACTGAAAAAGAGGTCATAAAAGGTTGTTAACTAATTAGCGTTTCTGCAATTTGGACTGCGTTTAGTGCTGCCCCTTTTCTTAAGTTATCGCCAACACACCATAGTTCAATTCCGTTTGGAATCGATACATCTTCTCGTATCCTGCCGACATAAACATTGTCCTCACCGACCACGTCACGCGGAGTTGGATACTGCCCAAGGGTCGGATCGTCTTTTAGGGTAACGCCTGGGGCATTTTTAAGAAGCGCTTTGACTTTGTCTGCGGATATTTTGTTTTTGGTTTGGATGTTGATACTTTCACTATGGCCAACAAAAACTGGTACACGCACAGATGTTGCTGTGACATGAATTGAATCGTCGCCAAGTATTTTTTTTGTTTCTTCGATCATTTTCCATTCTTCTTTTGTGTAGCCGTTATCAAGAAACTTATCGATTTGTGGAATAACGTTGAATGCAATGGGATATTGAAATACCTTTGGATCATAGTTGGCGCCACTTAGGTTGGCACGGCTTTGCACTTCTAATTCATTAATTGCATCTTTTCCGGCGCCGGAGACTGATTGATAGGTTGAAACCACTATTCTCTCGATGCCGACCGTTTCGTGAATCGGTTTTAATATGAGTACCATTTGTGCCGTGGAACAATTTGGATTTGCAATTATTCCTTTATGAGTCGTCAAAGCGTGAGCGTTTACTTCAGGAACAATCAACGGTACGGTCGGGTCCATTCGAAAGTGGGAAGTGTTGTCAATGACAATCGCACCTGATTCGACCGCGTGAGGTGCAAATAACTCGGAGATTGATCCGCCTGCAGAAAATAACGCAAAATCGACGCCGTCAAATGAATTGTTGTTTAATACCTCGACGTCGATAAAGTTTCCTTTAAATTCTACGGTAGCCCCAGCCGAACGTTCAGATGCAAGCGGGATTAATTTTTTTACCGGAAATTTTCGTTTATCAAGCACTGAAATCATTTCTTTTCCAACAACCCCAGTTGCGCCTACAACTGCAACGACATATCCATTCATGGTGATTTACTCCTTTTGATTAGTTAAGCTAGGTTTAAGAGGGATTCAAGTCCATAAACCAATCCTGTGAGGTGTTTCGTTTTACGAATAGACAAAATTACCCCTGGCATAAATGATTCCCGAGAAATTGTATCATGTCGAATGGTCAAGGTTTGACCGACGCCACCCAAAATGACTTCTTGTGATGCAACATATCCGGGTAATCGGATCGAATGAATCGGAATTTGGCACTTTTGCCCGCCTCGTGCACCGGGAATTAATTCTGTTTCGTTCGGCTTAACTGCGTTGATCACATGGTTGACGGAATGAATCAGTTCAGCCGTTTTGATTGCTGTCCCCGATGGGGCATCTGCTTTTTTGTCATGGTGGTATTCGATAATTTCAACTGACGGCATATATTTGGCAGTCTCAGAGGCAAATTTCATCATTAAAATTGCTCCGATCGCAAAATTCGGAATTACCAAAATTGACCGCTTTTGAGTTTCGGCTAATTTATGAAGGGATTCCATATCGCCGGCGCTAAGCCCGGTTGTTCCAATCACGGCGTGGGCACCTTCAGTCAATATTATCTCTGCGTTTTTTTTAACAACATCTGGGTGGGTAAAATCTACTACCACGTCGGGTTTGTAAGTTCGAAGCGTGAGCCCAAGGTCGTCGGCTCGATCAAGCGCAGCAACCAATTCAAGGTCTGGTTCATTAGTTACTGCTTTAACGGCCTCTTGGCCCATTTTGCCGTTGGCGCCGTTGATTACAACACTAATCATTTGAGATCTCCTTACCTAGATTTTGGTGGTCAAAATTTGCAACCATTATACCGGCTAATCTTAGGGATTGGAAATTGGGAGAGTGGCTTATGGATTTGCTCAATCATTGAATAATTTTGGCAAACAATAATTGCAAGTTTTTTTTGGATTTTGTCGATAATTGCTCCATGAAAATACGAGTGGTTAGGCTTGTTTTGGGTGCAATTAGTGTGGTCGTCCTGATTCTTTTTTCGGCTTGTGGTCGAGTTGCGAAATCGACCTCGGCTGGCGGTTCTAAGATTAATAGTGCTTCAAATATATCGATTCAATTTTTATCAGGAGTATATCAAATAGGCGTCGGCTCTGCGCTTGATTTAGCCGCCCAAGTTAGTCCAAACGCAACACAATCTGGATTGGCTTGGGCTGTTGATGATCCTACTGTTGCGACAATTTCGGCCCAGGGAACAATAGAAGGTCTGAATCCGGGTGAAACATTTGTTCGCGTGGCTTTGAGTTCCAACCCGTCAGTTTCGACTTCTGTTTCGGTCAGGGTTTCAGCAACTCAAAATATCCAACTGACCCAGTCCAATATGGTGTTGTACAAACTCGACACGGCCTCTATTGGGTTGCAAGGAAATCCATCTGTAACGGTCCAATGGCGATCTAGTTCCCCAAATGTCGCCGCCGTTGATGGGACGACGGGTGCCATTTTAGCCGCAACTGAGGGGGATGCAACCATTACTGCGTACGACGACCGATCCGGCGACCCAATTGGGTCATGTCGGGTCCGTGTTGAATCAAAGGTTCGAGGTATTACAATATCCCAAACTCAGGTCATTTCGCCTAGATCGAGCACTTTTTCTGTGTCGGCCGTCGCGCAGGTTTTGGATTCACATTTGACTAGTGGTGTTGAGTGGGGATCATCAAACGAGGCAGTTGTCAGACTTTTATCGGACGCTGGAAATGGTAACTATATTTTTTTGGCCGTGGGGCTCGGGTCTGCCACATTAACCGCCAGGGCTGCAGCCGACGGCACCAAATCAAAAACTGTTCAAATTCAAGTTCTTCCCCCAAACAGCGTGACCGGATTTTCTGTTTATCCGAATCCGATGGTGCTGTATCGGGGATCGAGTGCGGGGTTTGTTGTCAGTATCGAGCCTGCTCAGTCTGTAATCTGGCACAGTTCCGTTCCTGGGGTCGCCACCATTGACGCTACCTCTGGCGTAATTTTAGGGGTTTCGTCGGGGACGTCGGTCGTCAGCGCCAGCGCAGCCGGTGGGCAAGTTGTAACGATTTCAGTTACGGTTCGAGAGGTCGAAATCTCCGAGGTTGTGTTGACCCCACGTTCGAGCGAATTAAATATTGGAGACGTTCAAATGGTTACCGCCTCGGTGTTTCCCCAACAGGCAAATCAATCGGTCGATTGGTCGGTTAGCGATTCAACTATTTTGCAATTGGTAACGAACCTGTCCCCAGTTCGGGTTGTTGGTTTAAAGCCTGGTCGCGCTCAGGTAATTGCAAGGTCACGGATTGATGGCACAATACGGGGTGTAATGGAAGTGTTGGTTAAGACGCCTGCAGTAACGGCTGTTAACGTGTCCCCGGCGACCGTTACCTTATATCAGGGTGAAACCGTTCAATTGAATTCATCTGTTTCCCCGTCACTTGCTTCACAGTCGGTAATCTGGCGTTCTCTAGATGAGGTTTACGCCGCAGTTTCGTATTCCGGCCTAGTGACAGCTATTTCTCCTGGTACAGTTCAAATCGAGGTGAAATCAGTGTCGGACCCTAATCGGTTTGGGAGAACGGCGGTGACCATTTTACCGATTGAGGTTTTGAATGTAACCGCGTCGGGACCATTGGCGTTAGATGTTGGCACATTGACATCGTATAAGGCAACGGTATCCACTTCTCCATCCCGCCCGTCAGCAGTGAAGTGGCGGTCGTCTAATGAGTATATTTTGCGAATAAATTCTGTTTCAGGTAGGGCGGCTGCCGTGGCACCTGGTTCCGCAACGGTATACGCGACATCGATTGCAAACAATTCTCGGGAATCGCAGTTGAATATTGCGACTTACCCGCCCGCCGTAACCGGAAGCCTTGAATTTTCTGTATTTAGTCGTGTTTATTGGTCGCCTTCGATCGGTCAAAATACATCGCCAAGATCCGTCTTTTTAACACCCGCTGAGTTATATGACATTCAAAATAATCAAAGCTCTGCGGACTCGTTAGACTGGATTAAATCCCTTAACCATGGTTCGACGTTACAGACCGGAAATTACTACATCGTGGTTTATGTTCCTGAAGTTCGTACGGACCAGTATGCAATGGTCCAATCGCTTCAATATAATACGATTAGTCGATCGATTATGGTAAATGTGTTGCGGATAACGGATCCCCAATTTCCTGCAAACCAAACGCCTACAACATTTACCTCATATGTAAGACTGGTGCTTGAAGTCCCTAAAAGCTTGTTGCCAATCAATAGCAATATTAACGCTGCTACCCCACTTAGTGTATCGATTCAATCCAGTTAAACAATAAACGTAATTGCCCCGATCCGCCCAAATATATCGGGGCATATTATTCTAATGGTTTGGCGGTGTGAACATGTGAGCCGAGAAACCAAAATGGGCCTCTGCTGCTTCCATTAGTGTCTCAGAAAGGGTTGGGTGTGCATGAATAACATCTCCTAAATCATGTGCGGTCGCGCCTAGTTCGATAGCCAATACACCTTCCGCAATCAGCTCGCCTGCGCCAATCCCAACAATTCCCACTCCTAATACTCGATCTGTTCCCGGTTCTAAAATTAATTTCGTCATTCCATCAGTTCGGTCAAACGTTAGCGCCCGTCCTGAGGCACCCCAAGGAAATTTTGAGACGATCACTGGAATGTTTTGAATTTTGGCTTGTGCCTCGGTTAATCCCGCCCATGCAATCTCAGGGTCCGTAAATACAACTGCAGGAACAACCCGATTGTTAAAGGTTGTGGGGTCTCCATTAATATTTTCAACAGCGATTCGCGCTTCTTTGGATGCTTTGTGCGCAAGCATTAACCCGCCGGCGACATCCCCAATTGCATAAATTGATTTTTCGTTGGTTCTACAATGATTGTCAATCTTAATATATCCTTTTTCGTCAAGTTGTACTGCGGTATTTTCTAAACCTAAGTTTTTTGAGTTTGGTAATCGCCCTACTGAAACCAATACTTTGTCATACTCACATACAGTTATATGGCCATCGGACTCTAAATTGACCGCTACTTTTGCGCCTTTAGTTTTCATGGATTTAACCGACGTTTTTATGTTTACTGATTCAAAATTTTCTTCTGCAAATTTTAGAACTGGACGAATTAAATCAGAGTCAGCGCCACTAAGAATGCTATCTTGAGCTTCGACGATCGTTACCCGGCTGCCCAGAGCAGAATATACGGTTCCAAGTTCCATCCCAATGTACCCACCGCCAATAACCAGTAGAGTGTCTGGAATATCGGCTAAGTCAAGCGCTTCGGTTGAGGTCATAACACGGGCACTGCCCAAATCAAATATGTTTGGTAATGCAGGCCGGGATCCAGTCGCGATAATGGCATTTTTGAATGCCAAATATTGCTGTCCGGTTGGTGTATTAATTCTAATTTGGTTGCTGGTTTGGAAAATTGCATTTCCCTGAATTACAGTTACGTTTCGTTTCTTTGCTAGTCCAGAAACCCCAGATGAAAGTTTGTCGATGATAGCGTTTTTCCATGATCGAAGCGTGTCAAGGTCTATCGTAGGACTACCAAAGGTGAGACCGTGGTGAGACGATGTGGCTGCTTCTCGAATCAGTTTTGCAACATGTAATAGTGCTTTAGACGGAATGCACCCTCGATTTAAGCAAACGCCCCCTAAGCGATTGTCTGCATCAATCAGCGTGACGGATAATCCTGAGGCGGCCGCAAAAAACGCAGCGGCGTATCCCCCTGGGCCGGCGCCTATGACTACAAGATCCGTTTCGTTGGTTGGCATGTTAATTTCCCTTCAGATATGACTCATCAAAATTTTCGATTCCATTAATGATTTCACGTGTGAATCTTGCTCCATCCGCACCATCGATAACGCGATGGTCGTAAGAGAGACTTAGCGGAAGGATTGTTCGAATTTTAATCTCGCCGTTTAGAACAACCGGCTTTGTAATGCTTTTTGACAGGCCTAATATTGCAACTTCTGGGGTGTTAACGATTGGTGTAAACGCGCCCACGCCTAAACTTCCAAGATTTGATATCGTGAAGCTGCTGCCTTGTAGATCCTCAAGTGAGACTTGCCGATTTCTTGCTTTTTCAGCGATTTTTGATAAATCTGCAGATAGTTCGTCTAACGTTTTATGATCGACATCTCGGATTACTGGGACGATTAGGCCATTGTCAGTATCAACTGCGATACCAAAATTAAAATAGTTTTTGTAGACAATTTCTCCAGCGGCTTCATCATACGTGGCGTTAAATATTGGGAATTTTTTTAATGCATCAACTATCGCTTTTAGTAATAATACAGTGACGGTTAGTTTTACCCCTCGGCTTTCAAATGAGGGTAGGTATTGTTTTCGAAGCGACATTAATTCTGTGACATCGGCCTCGTCGAATTGCGTGACATGTGGAACACTTGTCCAAGAGTCTGACATTTTTTGGCCAATTTTTTTTCTAAGTGAACTCAATTGTTTTCGTTCGATTTCACCAAATTTTGAGAAATCGGGTAATGGTGTAATGGGTTTTAAAGGGAACGGAGCGACAGCAGATGAGGCCGAAGATGGGGGGGTAAATGCAAGATATTGCAAATGGGAGATATGGGCTTGTACGTCGCTTGTCGTGATACGCCCTCCGTGCCCGCTGCCGTGGATTCGACGGAGATCCAACCCAAATAGGCCTGCCATTTTTCTGATCGTCGGCGATGCCGGGGGTTCAGCACCTGAGACCGATTCAAATCGATATTGACCGGTTGGAATCGTCCGTAAATCAGAATCGGTATTTGGTTGCGACGGAATATTCTGGGGGCTAGATGTCTGGGGTGAGCTTGGCGATGTCACTGTTTGGGTCGTATCGATTGATCCAGCGTTTCCATCGGTTGTTAAAACCAAAGTGCCAGTTTTGACCGTATCACCAACATTGACATGAATTAAGGTTACGGTGCCGGTTACCGGGGACGGAATCGGTGCGACCGCTTTATCGGTTTCAAGCTCCAATACGGTGTCGTCTTTTTGGATGGTATCGCCAGGTTTGACAAGTATTGATAAGACAACAGCTGAATCGATGCCGTCACCAAGGTTCGGAAGTTTTATGTCCATAATGAAAGAAGCCCTTTCTTGTTTTTAAATCGCGTATCCATATTGTTTTTCGGGATCCACGCCGAGGTCTAATATGGCCTGTTGCACCACGGTGTTACTGACAGTTCCGGATTGTGCCAAATGGTGTAATACCGCGATGGTGATACATTCAGCGTCAACCTCAAAAAATCGCCTTAGGTTTTCCCGGGTTTCACTTCGGCCAAAACCATCCGTTCCCAATGACGTTAACCCACCTGGCACCCAGGGAGCGATTTGATCACTTACTAATCGCATATTATCAGAAACTGCAAAGAATTTTCCGGTTTCTGATTTTAAAGTTTTCTCTAAATACGATTCCTGAGGTGGTTCCGTTGGATGGAATCGGTTCCAACGTTGTGTTGCAATGGCCTCGTTTCTAAGCCTTTTATAATTCGTTGCGCCCCAAACATCGACTGATATCCCATAATTTCTAAGAAGCACTTCGGCTCGTATTGCTTCGTTCATTATTGTCCCACTGCCAAATAAATGAATTTTTATACCTTTTGAGGTTGACCGACTAAAAGGGTATAACCCTCGTAATATGCCTTCTCCTGCCCCCGGAGGCATCTCAGGATGCACATAATTTTCGTTGCCAAGTGTGATGTAGTAAAAAACGTCTTCTTTATTTTGGTACATTCTATTTAAACCGTCTTCGAGTATCGTTGCGACTTCGTAACGAAACGCCACATCGTATGTAATTAAATTAGGAATCGTTGTACCGAGCAGATGGCTGTGCCCATCTTGGTGTTGGAGTCCCTCTCCGTTTAATGTTGTTCGTCCTGCGGTGCCTCCAAGTAAAAATCCTTTGGATTGAATGTCTCCTGCTAACCAACACAAGTCGCCGACCCGTTGTAATCCGAACATCGAATAAAATATATAAAATGGGATCATCGGGATACCATGGGTTGCATAAGCGGTGCCGGCAGCTAGCCAAGATGACATCGATCCGGTCTCGTTTATTCCCTCTTCAAGAATCTGTCCATCTACTGCTTCTCGGTACGATAAAAGTGAGTCGCTATCAACCGGATCGTATAGCTGCCCAATCGGCGAGTATATTCCAATTTGCTTAAATAACGCCTCCATTCCAAATGTTCGACCCTCATCCGGGATTATTGGTACTACAAAATTCTTCAGGTCTGATCTCAGGTATTTTGTCAGGATCCGAACGAATGCCATCGTAGTAGATAGCTCGTTTTTTCCACTTGATGTTTTAAATTCTTCATAAAACTCACTGCCAGGCAACTGGAGGGACTGGAAGTCGGTTTTCCTTTCGGGAGTTAATCCACCCAAGGCGTCGCGACGAGACACGATATAGGTGTGTTCCGGTGAACCAGGGTGCGGACGGTAAAAAGGTAGGTCTGCAATTTCATCATCTGATATCGGAATGTTAAACCGATTTCGATATTCCCGTAATTCACGCTCTGTTAATTTTTTCTGTTGGTGAGAAATGTTTCGACCTTCACCGGCATCGCCCATACCGTAACCTTTAACCGTTTTGGCAAGTACAACTGACGGGCGGCCTTTGTGTGCCAAGGCGGATGCATATCCTGCGTAAACCTTTCTTGGATCGTGGCCGCCACGGGTTAACCCTTCAAGTTCTTCATCTGATACCGCATCAACCATTGCTAGTAGTTCGGGGTATTTCCCAAAAAAATGAGATCGCATGTAAGCGCCAGGCATCACAGAGTACTTTTGGTACTCGCCATCGACTACTTCGTTCATGCGCTGAATTAGTATCGGTGCGTTCGGATGAGTTAAAAATTTATCCCAACCTGATCCCCATATCACTTTAACGACATTCCAGCCTGCCCCCGTGAACACCCCTTCGAGTTCTTGAATGATTTTAGAATTGCCTCGAACGGGTCCATCAAGCCGTTGAAGATTACAGTTAATTACGAATATTAAGTTATCGAGTTTCTCTCGTGCTGCGATCGTGAGCGCGCCAAGCGTCTCGGGTTCATCACACTCACCATCCCCAATAAAACACCATACGTGAGGATCGTGTGTAAGGAACCCCCTATTTTTTAAGTAGCGGTTAAAGCGGGCTTGATAGATTGCCATTACCGGACCTAATCCCATAGAAACCGTAGGAAATTGCCAATAGCTAGGCATTAAATAAGGGTGGGGGTAGGAGGATAAACCGCCTGCGGGGGCTAACTCTTGCCTAAAATGGGTTAAGTGAGACTCGTTAAAACGGCCCTCTAAAAATCCCCGAGAATAAATACCTGGAGATGCGTGTCCTTGAAAATATATTTGATCACCAAGGCGCTCCCCTGCATTGCCTTTAAAAAAATGATTAAACGCAACCTCGTACAGTGTGCACGACGATGCGTATGTTGAGATATGACCCCCGAGGCCATCGTTGTGTTTATTGGCTTTGACAACCATGGCCACCGCATTCCATCGAATGATGGCCGAAATTTTGGTTTCGATCGCAATGTCTCCAGGGTAGGTTGGTTCGTCTTGGTGGCGAATTGTGTTTATGTACGGCGTCGTCGTAACTTGTGTTGGCGATACGCCCTCTGCTTGAAGGGCGTTGTTTAGTCGACTTATTAACGCCCTTGCAGCATCGGGGCCTTGGTACCGAAGTAGGTAGTTGAGCGAATCGATACACCGCTGATATTCAATCTCAAGAGTTAATTTTGAAGGGTCTTGATTAGTCAAGTGTCGCTCCTGTCGGGGTGGGGTAATGGTGTAATGTCAAAGGCCGAATCGTGTTATCGAATACTTGGTTTGAAATTGTAGTATTCGCTTCGGCAATTTTATTGTACAAATTTACAACAAAGTCATTGGCATGGCAAAACTGGGTGACCGGAAAATCGGTTGAAAAATATCCGAGGCCTGGGATAATACTTGCAATTATGAACCAGGTTTTGTTTCGCCAGCTGTTTGAACGAGTCGCCAAATATCCAAATCTTCCGATTATTTTGGTTGGCGTTTCGATTGCGCTGCTGACGTGTGATCTGGGACTACAATTTTCTGGAATAGTGAGTGTTTGGCCGGTTATTGTGGCGGTCCTTATCTGTTCACTGGGAATGACAACTCAAATTTGGTTTAAAAGGCAAAATAAATTATTAAATGTTGGGCCCAAGCAATCGGATCCAATCCCCGAATCAGGACAACAATTGCCGATACAGTCAGGCCCTGTACCGACTCCTGATCCAGCATCGGTTATAGTCGAGACCCTTCAACACCATCTTAACAAATGCTCAGTGATGATTGGGGTGACGGTTTCGGGCGATCCGATCACGTATTTAATGCCTACTGTCAAAGGAATCAATGGTGATGAAATCGCCACCGTTCTGACGATCGCGAGTCAATTGCGTCAAAATGGGGTTCAGATTGAAGTGCTGTGCCCTGAGCGCACGGACCGTTACGATTTAATGAATCCCAAAAACACTCGTTATATGCCCACTATTCCTTTTTTTCCGATGCCCAAGTCATTTTTAAGTAAAAATTGATATGAGTGATAATGCTCGGGCTTCCTTAACGCTGATCGATCATATTTCTGAACTTAGGCGTCGATTGATCGTTTCAAGCATAGCTGTAATAGTTGGATTTTTTTTGTGTTATCTCGCCTATTTTGAAATTGTGGGCTTATTAATCCGTCCGTTTGAGGTGTTGCGCGGCGGGGGGACCGTTTTGTACGTCAATTCATTGTTTGAGGGCTTTGCAATTCGCATGCGTTTTTCAATGATAGGGGGCCTGATTTTCAGTATACCGGTTCATTTGTTTAATGTAATTCGATTTGTTTTTCCGGGGCTGAAGGCCAGCGAGCGACGTTTGATCGCTTGGTCGCTGGCATCAAGTCTGGTATTAGCTGCAATGAGCTTGTTTTTTGGTTATCGATACTTTATTCCGTTTGCAATTTCCACAATGACGAGTAGTGATTTTGTCCCAAAAAATGTTGGTGTTTTGCTTAATTTTGACCAAAACATATTCTATGTATTTAATTTTTTGCTTTATGGAATTCTTACCTTTCAACTACCAATTTTGCTAGAAATTCTCTTATATTTGAATGTTATTTCCCGTCGGGCGTTGTGGAAACATACCCGATACGTCATTGTTGTTATTTTTGTCATCGCTGCTATTGTCACCCCTCCTGATGTCGTGTCCCAGTCCATGATCGCATTGCCCCTGATCGGACTTTATTTTTTAACGCTGGCCGTAGCAAAATTTTTTCGGTTGGGTGAAGGAGGTAAGTAGGTATGTTTGGCGTTGGGTTATCAGAAATCTTTTTAGTTTTCCTTGTTTTAATACTCTTTGTTAAACCTGAAGATTTGCCTGGAATGATAAGAAAGATTGGGGAATTTTACGCCCAGATTCAGCGGATGTATTATGCTGTTTTAGATGAATTGGACCAGTTTGGAGAATCTCCGCCAAGGCGGTAGATTCTAGGGCCTGGTTGTCGCTGGCTTTGAATCGAGATATCCTGGCAGATTAAAATTGTAATTGGAGGACACCAACATGATCGGATCCACAGAGTTAATTGTTATTGTTGCAGTTATTGTAATTTTGTTTGGTTCGTCTGCGATACCAAAATTTGCACGATCTTTGGGTCAAGCAAAATCAGAGTTTGAAAAAGGATTTAAAGGCGCTCAAAAAGAACATTCAGATATCCAGCCGAAAGAATCTGATGACATTAAACAGCCTTAGCTGATTATGGAATAGGCGGCAGTAATTCAGCCGCCAAATTGATTAATATGCTTGCAGTTTCCGAGAGTGTTCGATCCCGATAAGATGACACGCGATCAGTCCGTATAATTTCAAAATCTCGATGGGATGCCCCGAATTGGTTGGGTGCGTTTGCAATAATCGCATCTAATTTTTTTTGTATTAGCTTATCTTTTGCAATTGTGACCAGATCATTCGAATCTGATAAACAGAATCCGATAACCCGTTGCGTGTTACGATACCGCGGTAATTCTTCTAGAATATCAGCCGTTGGCCGCATGTTTAATGTGATTTCACCTCCCAATCGCCGTAATTTCGAGTCTGCTGGACTCAACGGCGTGAAATCACTTACGGCTGCCGGCATGACTAATAAATCGTGGTGTGGCCACTCGCGTTCGATGGAATTTTTGAGTTGCATCGCAGTTTTGCAATAGATTACGGACGCGATGTGGGGGTTTTGAGGAATCTCCACCGTGCTAATTACCGTAACTTTTGGGCCGGATAACGCAAATCCATGTGAAATTGCAATACCGAGTTTGCCTGATGATAAATTGGTAATGACACGGACGGTATCGATTGGTTCTTGGGTACCCCCAATTGCCACCAGGACGGAGTAGTTATCCAATGTTGCAGTCTTATAGAGTTCAAGTTGAAGCTTTAATATTACAAGGTCTATGCTGATCATGCGTCCCTGTCCAAAATCGCCAGACGATAGTTTCCCTGTGTCAGGACCAAGAATGGTTATGCCTCGTTTTTTAAGTAAATCAATATTGGCCTGAGTTGCAGGATTTTCCCACATCGTATTGTGCATTGCGGGAACGATCAGTTTGGGGCCATCGTATGCTAGAAATGCAGTGGTTAGGACATCGTCAGCGATTCCGTGCGCAGCTTTTGCGATAAAATTTGCTGTTGCGGGAATTACGACAAAAACGGATGCTGTGTTTTTTGATTCCAGATGGATGATTCCATTATTATAGCCATTTGATGGGCCAATAACCGGCCTGGTGCAAAGTGTTTCTAATGTTGTTTTTGTTACAAAATCAAGCGCGGATTGTGTCACGATGCAAGACACCGAATATCCAAGTTCGACGAGGTCTCGTATGAATTGAGGAACCTTATAGGCAGCGATTCCACCTGAAATGCCAACCGTGATATGGGGCTTAAACACTGTTATGTTGTTGGTTTTTGAGATTTGCTTTTTTTAGGTTCTTTAGGCTCTTTTGTTGACTTTTTATCGTCGCGCTCTGTTTCTTGCTCTGCAACGTGAAGTTCTAAATCTTGCTCCATTTTTTCAATAAACTCTTCATCTGCATTGTGATTTTCTTTAACCACAACGCTCAATTTTCCTTGCTCAATTTCTTTGAGAGCGGTCAGTATTGGATTAGGGTTTTCTTCTGTAATTTCAACAAGTGGCTTATAGCCCTCTTTAAGTTGACGAGCTCGTTTTGAAACTGCAACTGATAAAAGAAAGCGATTTGGAATTTCTTTTAATACCTGTGTCATACTAAGGTCGATTTGGTTTTGGTTGGCCATTTTTTTACTCCTTTGGGTTGAGCGATTGTTACTAACGATTCGAAATGAATCTATTGATCGTTTCCGTAGTGTTTTCAATTGATATGTTTGTGACACAACAGTTGTACAAGGTTTGTTCTTTTAACTCCTCAATAGCGTTGCGTAACCGCTTTTGAATCGATTCATCTGAGTCCGTTCCCCGACTAATTAATCTTAATCTTAATTCATCCAACGATGGTGGCGCAATAAAAATTGTTTTTACTTGAGTAAATATTTCTAAAATTTTCTTCGCGCCTTGAACATCAATTTCTAAAATTACCTGGCCGCCGTCTTTTTGCAGCCGAATAATTTCCCGCTTAAGGGTACCGTACTGATTTCCGTGCACTTCGCAGAATTCGATAAATTGGTTCCGTTGAATATCGTCTTTGAATGCATCCGGTGAGGTGAAGTAATAATGCACCCCATGTATTTCACCTTCTCGCGGAGGTCGGGTAGTTGCGGATATTGCAACTTTTAAATCCGAACGAATTTCCAGTAGCCGCCTAATAACGGTACCTTTGCCTGCCCCCGAAGGCCCTGAAATGATGTACAATTTTGATTGATCGATTTGCCGGTTTTGGGTTAGATCTCTATCCAATTGAGTCCCTTTGCCTAGGATTGATGTTTGTCGCTGTTGGTCATTTGGTAACATAGTAATGTATATTATATTTAACAATCTGTTGATGTCTAACTAACAATCTGGTGATGTTTGGCAGGATTGGGACACGATTTCAATTTGATTCAAAATATTTATATGCTAAACCCGTTTCGGCTATTGCTAACGTTGGTCCTTTTTTTGTCGCTTAGTACATTTGCGATTGCGTCATACCAAGATGCCTTGTCCTATTATTACCAGGGCCGTTATGAGGAAGCCGCAACTTCTCTTGACGGAGTTAAGCATCCTAATCGGGATCTGCTTTTAAGTCTCGTTCAATTAAGACTCAATAAGCCTGAGGCTCGGTTAACGTTTTCAAATGCGACGATTCCAAAAATTGGCACCTTCGAGCGAGTTTTAAAATTATGGTTTTCGCCAACTTCTGATCTCGTTGCGTTTGCAAAATCTACGGCGGCGCTCGATGCCACTGATCGTGTAGCATTCGTTGAGCCGGCAAATCTTGAGTTAGCTCGCGCTTATGTTCAAGCAAATGCGGTATCCGAGTCTCTGCCGATTCTTCGAAAGCTTTTTAAAGCCAAGGATCCATCGATTCGCCGGGACGCGTTAATCCTTGAAATTCAAGTGTTAATAACGCTTGGCCGTCGGAGGGATGCTCAAATTGGATACCAACATTTACTAACCACATTTCCTACGTCGGATCCAGGGTTTGAGCTTTTAAAGCGTTTTAATAAACAATTTGGTAGTGCCTTCGGACCTCTTGAGATTTTAGGCACCAGGGCATTACAGTTGCAGTATATTTCCGCATTATTTTTACGTAAATCGTATTATGATCATCGCGTAATGACCCACGCGTTTCTTCGGCGAAATCCAATTGGTTCTGATTCGGACCGGCAGCGCGCAAACATCGTGATCGGGTATTTCGAGCAAGCAAATTATGAAACGTCGAGGTTATATGCAGAGGAGATTCTTGGAGATTCCGGTTTTTCAAACGATTCCTCGAAGGAAGCCGTTGCGTTTTATTTGGCGCGTGCATTACATCGGCAAAAGCAGTTTCAGCTTGCGAGTGATCGATATAAACAATACCTAACGGACTATCCGAGCGGTGAGTATGTTCCTGCTGCATATTACTATCTTTACTGGGTGTCGTCTGAATTGGGGCAGATGGATGCCTATCAGCCGTATTTATCTGAATTTAAAGCCCGTCACTCGAATACCTTGTTTTTTGACAAATTAATGTGGGAGCTGGGTTGGAGCGCATATGTTAAAAAAGACTATCAAATTGCGTTTAATATCCTTTCAAAATCGGACTGGAAATTCGACCCAGACATGTCGGCAAAAGTATCATTTTGGTTAGCAAAAGTATCTGAATCTGTGTTGCCGAATGAGTCTCAGGATTGGTTTCTTCGGGTAGTGCGTCGTCATCCCTTTTCCTATTATGGTTTCCGGGTCGCTACCACGATGTTTCCTAATCAAATTGACCATTTATCTAAGCGGTTTGAGTTGTCCGGTTTAACTGTTGATCCAATTTATCGAACGATGCTCGAGGCAGGGTTGGGGGATATTGCTGCTGCGGATCTCGACTATCGAGTTAATAAACTCAAAGATCGAAATTCAAAGACGATCCTTACATTAGCCTACCTATATAATGGAATGCTTCAAAGTCATCGTGCCATTGGATTGTTGACCAATTTAGGCTTTACAATAAATCCAAAAGATCCAAAAATCTCAAAAGAAATAGCACAGCTTTTGTATCCTAGGCCCCATTGGCAGATCGTTCAAAGGTACTCAATTGAATATGGCGTAGATCCCTATTTGGTGATTGCGTTGATGAGAGAAGAGAGTTTATTTAATCAAAATGCACGATCCCGTGTAGGGGCAATGGGTTTAATGCAAATTATGCCGGCTACGGGCCAAGGCATTGCAAAAAATTTACGAATTCAATGGGCCGGTCCGGAGATGCTCGCAAAACCTGAGGTAAATATCCAATTCGGCATATACTACGTGTCTACACTTCAAAAGAGATTTAATAACAACCCGATTTTAATGTTATCGGGTTACAACGCTGGTCCA
>JACCDX010300700.1_pt1 | contig 19712 bp, 19 predicted proteins | sample 7449681 | NCBI WGS metagenome assembly JACCDX01 (sample SAMN15323450, study PRJNA562643) | freshwater metagenome | isolation source: river surface water | place: USA:Blue River Watershed | collected 2017-08-18
ACCGGATCTGGGACACATAGACCAGCTCATGTCGCTGGACCGGCCAGGGCATGCGCCAGTTGAAGCCGGCGCCCACGGTGGCCTTGTATTTGCCGAACTGGGTGATGACGGCCTGCTGGCCTTCCTGGACGATGAAAAAGCCGGTGCCCAGCCAGACCAGCACGGCCCCGCCCAGCACCACACCCAGACCCAGGTTGCCCACAAAGCCCGGCAGTCCGCCGCCCTTGTTGCCGCCGCCAGGCGGCCGCGAACCTCCACCCTTGCCGCCGAAGAGCTGGCTGAGTTTCTGGTTGAAGTCGCGCCAGAGTTCGTCGAGGTCAGGTGGGCCGCCTGCAGGGCCCTGGGGGCGTTGCGGACGCGGTTCCTGACCCGGCGATTGCGGTGGCTCCTCGCCCGAAGGCTTGTCGTCGCCACGGCCCCAGCGCGGATCGTTCAGGTTGAACATGCCGCGAATGCGTGCCGGCAGCGCGAACCCTCGAATGGCAGGCAAGTTGAAATTCATGGTGTGTGCAGTGTTCTCAAGCTGACATTGTGCCGAAATCTTCCGGTCCCTCCGGCTCGCCCGGCAGGTATTCCCGGGTCAGGCCACGGACATCGTCTTCTGGCGCACCGGCATCGGGCAGGCGTTCGCGCACAGTGCGGGCCAGGGCGTGGCGCAGCCGGTCCAGCCCCTGCCCGGTGCGGGCGCTGACAAAAATGCGCGGTACGCGCTGACCGTCGACCTCATAGACGTCCTCGGCCGCCAGGGGCTCCCGCTCGGGCGGCAGGGCGTCGGCCTTGTTGAAGACCAGCAGCTGCGGCAGGTCCTGCGCACCGATCTCGGTCAGCACTTTCTGCACCTCGGCCATCTGCTCTGGAAAGTCCGGATTGGAGGCGTCCACCACATGCAGCAGCAGATCGGCTTCGGTGGCTTCCTGCAAAGTCGCCTGGAAGGCCTCCACCAGCCCGTGCGGCAGGTCGCGAATGAAGCCCACCGTGTCCGACAAGGACACCGAGCGCCCCGCCTCGCCCAGATAAAGCTGGCGGGTGGTGGTGTCGAGGGTGGCAAACAGCTGATCGGCTGCGTAAGCACGGGCCTTGACCAAAGCGTTGAAAAGCGTGGACTTGCCGGCGTTGGTGTACCCCACCAGCGAAATCTTGAAAGTCTGGTTGCGCTCGCGCTGGCGGCGCTGGGTGTTGCGCTGCTTCTTGACCTTGGTCAGGCGCTCCTTGGTGCGCTTGATGGCCTCGCCGATCATGCGTCGGTCCAGCTCGATCTGGGTCTCGCCCGGACCGCCCCGCAGGCCGATGCCGCCGGTCTGGCGCTCCAGGTGGGTCCAGCGCCGCACCAGGCGGGTGCTCAGGTACTGCAGCCGCGCCAGCTCCACCTGCAATTTGCCTTCGTGGCTGCGGGCGCGCTGGGCAAAGATTTCAAGGATCAGCAAGGTGCGGTCGTTCACCGGCAGGCCGATGTGCCGCTCGAGGTTGCGCTGCTGGGCCGGGCTGAGCGACTGGTCAAACAGCACTTCCTTGGCCCCGTGCAGGGTGGCCAATTCCTTGATTTCGTCAGCCTTGCCGCTGCCCACGAACAGCGCGGGGTCGGGCGCCCTGCGCTTGCAGGTCAGGCGCGCGACAGGCTGCAGCCCGCCGGACTCGGCCAGCAGGCCCAGCTCGACCAGACCATCGTCGAAATGGGGCAGCCCAAAATCAACGCCGACCAGAAGGGTCGGCGCAGTGGGGGTATTGGAAGAATCGCTCAATCGGCGCTGGCCCGAGGCCCTGGGGCCTGCAGGCACTCAACGAGCAGACGCTCAGCTGGCGGCGGCTTCGCCGGATTCGGAAGCGCTGAAGTTCACAGCGCGACCGGGCACGATGGTGGAAATCGCGTGCTTGTAGACCATTTGCGTGACGGTGTTGCGCAGCAGCACGACGTACTGGTCAAATGACTCGATCTGGCCCTGCAACTTGATGCCGTTGACCAGGTAGATGGACACCGGCACATGCTCGCGACGCAGCGCATTGAGGAAGGGGTCCTGCAGAAGTTGGCCTTTGTTGCTCACGATATTCTCCGTGTTCGGTAGTTTTTGGAGGCTCGACCATACCACAGCGCCCCAGGCGAGCTGGCCGTGGCAGGCGATGCCCTTGCCGCTCAGCCGGCTTCCTTGTCGGCGTAGGGGTTGTGGGAGGTCTTCATCTCGATGCGCAGCGGCGTACCCACCAGGTCAAAGGCCTTGCGGAAGCGCCCTTCCAGGAAGCGCTTGTAAGCCTCGGTCACGTGTTCGAGCGAGTTGCCGTGGATCACGATCACCGGGGGGTTCATGCCGCCCTGGTGGGCGTAGCGCATCTTGGGCCGGAACATGCCGGTCTTCTTGGGCGTCTGGAACTGCACCGATTCGAGCAGGATGCGGGTGAGCACCGGCGTGGTCATCTTGCAGGTGGCCGCCTTGTGCGCCTGGGCAATGGACGTCCACAGCGGCCCCAGACCCTGACGCTTTTTCGCCGAAATGAAATGCAGGTTGGCGAACTTGAGGAAGGCCAGCCGGGTTTCGATCGAGCGCTGAACCAGCTGGCGCTGGTATTCGTCAACCGCATCCCACTTGTTCACAGCCAGCACCACCGCACGGCCGCTGTCGAGCACGAAGCCCGCAATGTGGGCGTCCTGGTCGGTCACGCCCTGCTCGGCATCGATCAGCAGCAGCACCACGTTGGCGTTTTCGATCGCCTGCAGGGTCTTGACCACCGAGAATTTTTCAATCGCCTCAAAGACCTTGCCCTTGCGGCGCAGGCCGGCGGTGTCGATCAACTCGAACTTCTGCCCGTTGCGCTCGAACGGCACGCTGATGGCATCGCGTGTGGTGCCGGGCATGTCGAAGGCCACCAGGCGCTCCTCGCCCAGCCAGGTGTTGATCAGGGTGGATTTGCCCACATTGGGGCGACCAGCCACGGCGAGTTTGATGACCGAGGGGTCTTCTGGCGTTTCTTCCTCCTCCTCGGGCAGGTTCAGGGTGTCCAGGGCCTCCTCAAGCATGCTGCGCACGCCCTGGCCGTGGGCGGCCGAGACCGGCAGCACCTCGCCCAGTCCGAGTTCGTAAAACTCGACCAGCTGGACGCCTTCACGCATGCCTTCGGCCTTGTTGGCCACCAGCAGACAAGGTTTGCCGATCCGGCGCAGGTAGTTGGCGATGTCGTGGTCCTGCGCCGACAGACCGCCGCGCGCATCCACCACAAAAATGACCACATCGGCTTCGGCCACGGCCTGCTGCGTCTGCTTGGCCATTTCCTTGTAGATGCCGCTGCTGGCGTCGGGCTCGAAACCGCCGGTGTCGATGACGATGAACTCGCGCCGCCCCAGACGACCCTGGCCGTAGTGGCGGTCGCGGGTCAGTCCGGCGAAGTCGGCCACGATCGCGTCACGGCTTTTGGTCAGCCGGTTGAACAGCGTGGATTTGCCCACATTGGGACGGCCCACCAGGGCCAGTACAGGTTTCACTTGAAAGGATTCCGATCTCAGTCGGCGCGCCAGCCGGTCACCAGGCCACTGCGGTTGACGGTCACGAGGGTTCGTCCTGCCACCACAGGCTGCAGGGCCACAGGCGTGCCATCTGTGGCAAGACGCTGCAGGGTACGGCCACGCTCACGGTCAAGCAGGTGCACCAGGCCTTGTGCGTCGCCAAAAGCCACAGCCGAGCTCCAGACACGCGGCGCCGTCAGCTGGCGAAAGCGGTATTGGTCTTCCGCCCAGGCCGGCTGACCGTCCAGGCGGTTCCAGGCGCGCAGCTTGCTGTCCGACTCGACGCCAAACACGCGGCTCTCGTCGCCATCGAGCCCCTGGTGACCTTGCGAAGACCGGCTCCACAAGGTCTGGCCACGGGCCGTGTCCACACAGGCGACTGCGGTCTGGAAAGACCGGACACACACGGTCTGGCCCTGGCGGTTGACACCCGAGACCAGATCGACCAGCCGCTCAACTTCGTTGGTGCCGCGCGAGCTGCCGATCACCACTTCCCAGCGCACCTGCCCATTGAGGGGCTGGATGGCGCTCAGGCGCCCGCCATTGCCCACCAGCAAGGTGTCGCCTACCGCGCCGAGCACACCGGCCTGGCGCAGCACCAGTGGGTCGGCGTTGCGCTGCAGCGACCACAGGCGCTGTCCGGTGGCGCCATCGTAGGCCTGCACGCTGCGGTCGGCCATCTGAACGAAAACACGTTCGCCAGCCACCAGCGGCGAGGTGTAGGTCTGGGCGCTCAGGCGCTGACGCCAGCGCTCGCGCCCATCCTGAACCACCACCAGCTCGTTGCCGGCCGTGACCACGGCGTGGCGGCGGCCATCACTGCCAACACCAGCCGTGAGGGTGTCCTTGAGCTGCAGGCGCCAGACTTCCTGACCGCCCTCGGCTTGCAGCTCAACCAGCAAGCCCTGGCTGGAGGCCAGGACCACACGGGTGCCGATCACGGCCGCCTGCAGCGGAGTGGTGATTTCACCGAGGCGAGCCGTCCAGGCCTTGCTGGCGTTCATGCCACCCGACACCGCGGGCAAAGGGCCTGGCTCGGGCTTCTTGGTGCTGCTGGAGCAGGCCGCCAAGGCCAGCGACAGCACCAGTACAAGGCTGCTCGCACCTCGGATCAACCAGGCATGGCGCTTCATGGGCGTACCTCGGCGACCCGTGCCGCCACATCGACACCGAGTGCGCCCAGCTTGGCCTGGACCACTCGGCGGTATTCGCTGCCTTCAGGCAAGGCCTTGAAAGCCTGCTGGTAGGCCTCGATGGCTTGGGCATTCTGATTTTTGGACAGCAGCAAATCGCCCTTGAGGTCATCGGCCAGCGGCGCCATCTCGGCCGAAAAACCGGCCTGCAATGTCTTGAGGGCCTCATCAGCCGATTGCGTATCCCACTGCAGGGCGGCCAGGCGCACCCGCGCCAGGTCGCGCAAGGCGGGTTCGGACGCGTCGGCAGCCACCCAGGACAGCAAGGCACGTGCCTGCTCGGGCTTGTCTTTTTCGGCCAGGGTGCGGGCCGCCAGCAATCCGGCCTGGTGGGCGAACTGGGTGCTGCCGAACTTGTCCTTCATGTCGGCAACGCTGCGCTCGACACGGGCCACGTCCTGCGACAGCACCGCCTTTTCAACCTCGTCGTACAGGGCCGAGGCCTTGGCGGACTGGTTGCGCTGCCAGTATTGCCAGCCGTTCCAGGCAGCGTAGCTGCCCAGCACGACGATCAGCAGCCAGGAAATGAGGTTGCCGTAGGTCTTCCAGAAATGCTTGAGTTCTGCAAGCTGTTCCTGTTCTTCGAGATCGAGATGCGATGCCATGGGGTGTCCGGTGTGAATCAGGCTGATTGTAGGCTTGCGGCCCATTGCGAAGCGCTGTCCAGCCGCTCGCAGCGCTGGGCGCCCTGCCCATCGCGCAGCGACTTGACGGTGACTTCGCCACGCGCGAGTTCGTCGCCGCCAAAAATGAGCGCGTAGGCCGCGCCGCTGGCGTCGGCTTTCTTGAGCTGGCTCTTCATTGAGCCCATGCCTTCGCCGGCTCCGGCATGCATCTGGGCCGACACGCCCGCAGCCCGCAGCGCCTGCAGCGTCTGCATGGCCTGAGGCAAAGCCGCCGCATCGGGGATCACGGCGTACACGTCTGGCGCGGGCGCCGCGTGGGCATCGCCCTGCTCCTTGACGAGTTCGAGCACCCGTTCAACGCCCAGCGCCCAGCCTACGGCAGGGGCAGGCTTGCCGCCGACCTGCTCTACAAGATAGTCGTAGCGGCCGCCACCGCAGATGGTGCCCTGCGCGCCCAGGCTTTCGGTGATGAACTCGAAGACCGTGAGGTTGTAGTAGTCCATGCCGCGCACCAGGCGCGGGTTGATGCGGTAGGCCACGCCGTTGGCTTCCAGGATGGCCTTGACGGCGTTGAAGTGCGCCAGTGAGGCCTCGCCCAGGACTTCCAGCAGTTTGGGCGCCGACTCGACCACACCCGCCATGGCCGGGTTCTTGTTGTCCAGGATGCGCAGCGGGTTGCTGTGCAGGCGGCGTCGGGCATCTTCGTCAAGCAGGTCGGCGTGTTGCTCGAAGTGCGCGATCAGGGCGGCGCGGTGGGCCTTGCGCTCGTCGGGCTGCCCGAGGCTGTTGAGTTCGAGGCGCACGTCCCTCAGGCCCAGCTGCTTCCAGAGGTCGTTGGCCAGCAGAATGAGTTCGGCATCCACTTCGGGGCCGCCAAAACCCAGCACCTCTGCGCCGATCTGGTGGAACTGGCGGTAGCGGCCGCGCTGCGGACGCTCGTGGCGGAACATCGGGCCCATGTAGTACAGGCGCTTGCCGCCTTCATAGAGCAGGTTGTGCTCGACCACGGCACGCACGAGCCCTGCCGTGCCTTCGGGGCGCAGGGTGAGGTGTTCGCCATTGAGACGGTCTTCAAAGGAGTACATCTCCTTTTCGACGATGTCGGTCACCTCGCCCAGGCCGCGCACAAACAGTGCGGTGGGCTCGACGATGGGCAGGCGCACATTGAGGTAGGCGTAACGCGCCATCAGCTCGCGCACCTGGCCTTCGAGCCATTCCCATCGCGCCGAGTCGGGCGGCAGGACGTCGTTCATGCCCTTGACGCCCACCAGTTTGGCGGCCTTGGGCTGTTTAGCAGTGTTCTCTGTCATTGAATGGGGTCAGGCTTTGGCGGTGCCATAGCGTTTCTGAATGTAGTCTTCGACGATGCGCTGGAATTCCTGGGCGATGCCCTCGCCACGCAGCGTCATGCGTTTTTCGCCGTCAATGAACACAGGCGCGGCAGGTGCCTCGCCGGTACCGGGCAGGCTGATGCCGATGTCCGCGTGCTTGCTCTCACCGGGGCCGTTGACGATGCAGCCCATCACGGCCACCTTCATGCTCTCCACGCCCGGGTACAGACCACGCCAGACCGGCATCTGCGCACGCAGGAAGTCGTCGATCTGCTTGGCCAGTTCCTGGAAGGTGGTGCTGGTGGTGCGGCCACAGCCAGGGCATGCGGTGACGCTCGGCACGAACACGCGCAGGCCCAGGGACTGCAGGATTTCGGAGGCAATGACCACCTCCTGCGTACGGGCTTCGCCGGGCTGGGGCGTGAGCGAGACGCGGATGGTGTCGCCAATGCCCTCCTGCAGCAGAATGGACAAGGCGGCGGTGGAGGCCACCGTGCCCTTGGTGCCCATGCCCGCTTCGGTCAGGCCCAGGTGAAGCACGTAGTCGCAGCGGCGCGCCAGTTCACGGTAAACCGAAATCAGGTCCTGCACACCCGAGACTTTGCAGGACAGCGTGATCTGCGAACCGTCCATGCCCATGGCTTGCGCCCGCTGAGCAGAACCGATGGCCGACTGGATCAGGGCTTCGTACATGACCTGACGGCCCTCGAAGGGCTCGACCCGCCGGCTGTTGGCGTCCATCAGCTCGGCGAGCAATTCCTGGTCCAGGCTGCCCCAGTTGACGCCGATGCGGATGGGTTTGTTGAATTTCTGGGCGACTTCGATCATCTGACCGAACTGCAGGTCGCGCTTGTCGCCCTTGCCCACATTGCCGGGGTTGATGCGGTATTTGGACAGGGTCTCGGCACAGGCCGGGTATTCGGTCAAGAGGCGGTGGCCGTTGTAATGGAAATCACCGATCAGCGGCACATCGATGCCCATCTTGTCGAGTTGCTCGCGGATGTGGGGCACCGCCTGCGCGGCTTCGGGCGTGTTGACGGTGATGCGCACCATCTCGGAGCCTGCCAGCGCCAGTTCCTTGACCTGGATGGCAGTGCCGATCACGTCCACTGTGTCGGTGTTGGTCATGGACTGCACGCGCACAGGGGCACCGCCGCCCACCGTGACCACGCGGTTGCCCCACACCACGCGGGACTGGCGGCTCACGCGGGTGGCCGGACGGGCGATCTCGATGGGTAAATCACTCATGGCTTGATCTGAAGACGGGCTTCGTTGTTTTGCGTGTGGGGCTTGAGGTCCACGGGCTTGCCCTGCCACAGCAACTCGGTGCTGTCGGCGCGGCTGACATAAACAAACACCGGCGCTTGCGTTTCCTGCTGGAGGATTTCGCCCGCCTTGACCAGACGCTTGACCAGCATCTGGCCCTTGCTGTCTCGCACTTCGATCCATGCATCCGCCTTGGGACGCAAAACCAGTGCAGCAGAGCTTGCAGGGACCGATGCAGCTGAAGTCGCCGCCGTTGCGGCAGGAGTAGCGTTTGCAAGCGGTGGAGCAGCAGGCACGGGCTTGATTTCGGCTGCAATGGCTGCGGTGGCTGGGGTAGACGCGGCGGCAGCAGCAGTCACGGGGACCATCTCGAGCGGGTTGCTGGCCTGTCCCATGGGCACAGCCGCCTGGGCACTGTCGGCCAGTTCCTGAGTCGCTGCTTCGGTATGCGGCAAATGCGCTGGCCACCAGATCAGGGCGGCACTTCCGGCCAACATCAGCAGCGCCAACAGAATCACCGGTCGCGAAGGCGCCACACTGCGCAAGTGGCTGGTGCGCCTGCCTCCATGGGAAGAAGGCACATGGCTGTCCAGGGACGGCGGCTGCACCATCAGCGGCGAGGAAGACTGAGGCAAACCGGCCAGCACTGGCGCCGGGTCCATGGCAAGGTGGCGACAGACCGACTGTGCCAGCGCGCGCAGAAAGGTGACACCCCGAAAGGCACTGTAGTCGTCGCTCTCCAGCGCCTCGAGTTGACGTGTGGATACCTTCAGGGCGACCGAGAGCATGGCCAGGTGCATGCCCTTGGCCTCGCGGGCTGCCCGCAGCATCTGACCAGGGCTCGGCTGGCGGGGCTCGGCATCTGGCGTGGAGGAGGATTCCGCTGGATTCATCGCAAGGCCTTTCAGTGGCTCACCGACGCTATCGGTATGACTTGGGCAGAACGCTGCTGCGCCATGCGCTCCTGTACACGGGTGCGGTCTTTCACATCGCCCGCCAGCTGGCCGCAGGCCGCATCGATGTCATCGCCGCGGGTTTTGCGCACGGTGGTGACGATGCCGGCATCCAGCAACAATTTGGCAAAGGCCTGAACACGGGGCTGGGGCGAGCGCAGCAGACCAGAGGCCGGGAACGGGTTGAAGGGGATCAGGTTGAACTTGCAGCGCAGCCCCTGGCGGCCATGGCGCTGCACAAGCTCGATGAGCTGGCGGGCGTGTTCGGGCTGGTCATTCACCCCGTCGAGCATGCAGTATTCAAAGGTGATGAAGTCGCGCGGGGCGTGCGCCAGGTAGCGCTCGCAGGCCTGCAGGAGTTCATCGATCGGGTATTTGCGGTTGAGCGGCACCAGAGAGTCGCGCAGCACATCGTTGGGGGCATGCAGCGAGACCGCGAGCGCCACCGGGCAGTCCTGCGCGAGGCGGTCGATCATGGGCACCACCCCGGAGGTGGACACCGTCACGCGGCGGCGCGACAAGCCATAGCCGTGGTCATCGAGCATGACCTTGAGGGCCGGCACCAGCGCCGAATAGTTCTGCAGCGGCTCGCCCATGCCCATCATCACCACATTGGAGATGACGCGCTCGTCGGTCTGGAGGTGCTTGCGCAGGAAGTGCTCGGCGAACCAGAGTTGCGCGAGGATCTCACCGGTGCTGAGGTTGCGGCTGAATCCCTGATGACCCGTCGAGCAGAACCGGCAGCCCACGGCGCAACCGGCCTGAGAAGAGACGCACAGGGTGCCACGATCGTCTTCGGGAATGAACACCGATTCGACGGCGTTGCCGTCCCCCACATCGAACAGCCATTTGATGGTGCCGTCCTGCGAAATGTGCTGACTGAGCACCGGCAAGGCGGCGATGTGGGCGGTGGTCTTGAGTTTTTCGCGCAGGGACTTGGCCAGGTCACTCATCTGGTCAAAGTCGCAAGCGCCACGCTGGTGAATCCAGCGAAAGAGCTGCGTGGCCCGGAAGCGTTTTTCGCCCAGGCCCTCGCAAAAAACGGCCAGACCTTCCAGATCGAATTCGAGAAGGTTGGCCGTCATGGCTGAAAGATCGCCGAAATCGCGAACGGGTCGCGCGACGGTCAGCGGCTGTACACGTTCATGCCGGGGAAGAAGAAGGCAACTTCCACAGCAGCGGTTTCAGGGGCATCGGAGCCGTGTACGGCGTTGGCATCGATGCTGTCGGCGAAGTCGGCGCGGATGGTGCCGGGAGCAGCCTTCTTGGGATCGGTGGCGCCCATCAGATCGCGGTTCTTGGCGATGGCGCCTTCACCTTCGAGGGCCTGGATCATGACCGGGCCGGAGACCATGAAGTCCACCAGGTCCTTGAAGAAGGGACGCGCCTTGTGGACAGCGTAGAACTGTTCGGCTTCACCGCGCGACAGGTGCACCATCTTGGCGGCCACGACCTTGAGGCCGGCGGCTTCAAAGCGGGCGTAGATCTGGCCGATGACGTTCTTGGCAACGGCGTCGGGCTTGATGATGGAGAGGGTGCGTTCGATAGCCATGTGATTTCCTGTGAATGGACTGATTTTGAAAGCTTTTTTGCCATTAGGCAAAGCCACTTATTCTAACCTGTCAACGGGCTTGCATCGGGCCCGACGGAACCATTCAAGCCCGGCGAACGGGTGAATTCAGCGGCTGCGGCCACCCGGCTTGCGTCGACCACCACGCCCGGGACCACCGGGACCCTGTTTCTGGCGGTTGAAGCTGTCGGCGCCAATGTAGCCCAGACTGGTGCGCATCGGGTCGGGCTGACCGCCCTGCCCCGGTTTGGACGTGCCACGGGTGCTCTTGGCCGAACCGCGCGGGCCCGAGGGCAGCGCCGTGCCCGGCAAGCCGCGCCCGCCGGTGCGGGGGCTGCGGTCGGGCCGGCCCCGCCCACGCGGCTTGACCGGGGACTGGGCTGGGCGCTCACTGGCGCCAGCCGCCTTCATCAGGGAGCGGATATCGCCTTCGTCGAGCTCGATCCAGGCGCCACGGCGCAGGCCATGGGGCAGCACCATTGCGCCGTAGCGGATGCGGATCAGGCGGCTCACGGCGTGACCGACCGACTCCATCATGCGGCGTACCTCGCGGTTGCGGCCTTCGGAAATCGTCACCCGGTACCAGCAGTTGGAGCCTTCGCCCCCGCCGTCTTCGATCGAGCCGAACTGGGCCAGGCCATCGTCGAGCATCACGCCGTCGAGCAGCTTCTGCTTTTCTTCGTTGGACAAGGCGCCCAGCACGCGCACCGCGTACTCGCGCTCCAGGCCGAAACGCGGGTGCATCAGGCGGTTGGCCAGCTCGCCCGAGCTGGTGAACAGCAGCAGGCCTTCGGTGTTGAGGTCCAGGCGGCCCACCGACTGCCATTTGCCTTGCGGCAGGCGCGGTAGCTTGCGGAACACGCTGGGCCGGTTTTGCGGATCGTCGTGGCTGACGATCTCGCCCGCAGGCTTGTGGTAAGCGATCACGCGCGCCGGCGGCGGCTCGATGCGCACCCGGATCGGCTTGCCATTGACCTTGACCTGGTCGCCGTACTGGATGCGCTGGCCGATGTGGGCCGGTTCGTTGTTGACCGAAATTCGGCCTTCCAGAATGAGCTGCTCCATCTCCAGACGCGAGCCCAGGCCGGCCTGGGCCAGCACTTTGTGGAGCTTGGGCGAATCGGCTTGGGGCGCCAGCACGCGCTTGCCCAGTTCAGGGGCAGGTGCGCAGGCATCGTCTTCTGCATCGAATTGGCCCGACACCACATCCGCGAGGTCAACAGCCTTGTAGTGGCCCGTCACGCGACTGCGGCCTGTGGCCTCTTCGGGGGACGAGGTGTCTTGCGGTTCAGTGCTCATGCTCGGTATCGGGGGTGTCGGGGTCGGAAGCGGGTGCAGGTGCTGGGATATCGGCACCATCGTCCTCGAGGGGCTGCAGGGCCTCTTCGAGCGAGAGCGTGGGCTGCACAGGCCCCTCGTCGTCAACCAGATTGGCCAGTGCACTGGCCTGGTGGTCGACGCTGGCCAGCAAGGGCAGCTGATCCAGCGAGGCCAGCCCCATGTCGTCCAGGAACTGGCGGGTGGTCGCATACAGCGCCGGACGGCCAACGGTTTCGCGGTGGCCAATCACCTCCACCCAGCCGCGGTCTTCCAGTTGCTTGAGGATCTGCGAGTTGATGGTCACGCCGCGGATGTCCTCCATGTCGCCACGGGTCACGGGCTGACGGTAGGCAATGATGGCCAGCGTTTCGAGGGCTGCGCGGGTGTACTTGGGGGGCTTTTCGGGGTGCAGACGATCGAGGTATTGACGCATCTCTGGCCGGCTCTGGAAGCGCCAGCCGCTGGCCACACAGACCAGCTCAAGGCCCTTGAGGGCCCACTCCAGCTGCAGTTCGGAAAGCAACTGGCGCAAGGTGTCCGCGCCGAGGGCGTCGTCAAACAGCACCCGCATGTCGCGCAGCGAGAGCGGCTGGGCCGTGCACAGCAGGGCCGTTTCAAGGACACGCTTGGCTTGCGCCGTGTTCATGGTCTGGGTCTTTACGGGAATGGCGCCAGAAGGCGCGCGGTCATGCAGGAAACAGAGGCGCCGCAGCGCCTGGCGGAAAAGGCGGGCTGAGCCAAACCGGCCGCATCAGACCTCGGAGGGTCTTTCAGTCCGGCCCATTGTATCGGAGGCCCAGCATGTGCAGGGCCTGCTGCATGTCGGCAGGCAACTCGGCAGTCCAGACCTGCGCCTGCCCGCTCACAGGGTGCGCCAGGGCCAGACGCCAGGCGTGCAGGGCTTGGCGGTCCATGCCGGCCTCGGGCCGCCCTCCGTAGAGGGCATCGCCCAGCAAGGGGTGGCCAATGTGGGCCATGTGGACCCGGATCTGGTGGGTCCGTCCGGTATGCAGGATGCAGCGCACCAGGCAGGCCTGCTCGTTCTGGTCCAGGCACTCCAAGGTGGTGCGGGCCGTTTTACCCGGCAGGCGGGACAGATCCACCACCGCCATGCGCAGGCGGTTGGCCGGATCGCGGCCAATGGCGGCGTTCACCTCGCGCTCAGCTTCCCCGGGCCAGCCCCGGTGGCCAATGGCCAGGTACTGCCGGCTGACTTCACGTGCTGCGATCATGCGCACCAGCGCGTCCATGGCGGCGCGGGTGCGCGCCACCACCATCAGGCCGCTGGTGTCCTTGTCCAGCCGATGCACGATGCCCGCACGCGGCAGATCCTGCACCTTGGGGTCGAGCGCCAACAGACCATTGAGCAGGGTGCCCTGCCAGTTGCCCGGGGCAGGATGCACCACGAGCCCGGCCGGCTTGTGGATCACGCGCAGGTGCTCGTCCAGGTGCACCGTCTCGATCGGCATCTCCTGAGGGACAAAGGCGCGGGACTGCGGCGTAGGCCGCAGGGTGATGCCGACCTGCTGACCCTGGCGCACCTTGGCCGAGGGCTTGGTGGCGACCTGCCCGTCAAGCAAGACGTCGCCAGCTTCGATGCGTTGCTGCAGGTAACTGCGGGAGAATTCGCTGACGCCAATGGCCAGTGCGCGGTCGAGTCTCTGCCCATGCAGAGCGGCCTCGATCCGCACCTGCCTGAACTCAACGTCATCGCCGCCCTCATACCCCTCTTCCAGCGGGTTGTCGGGCAGGTCGGCTTCGGAGGCGGTCGATATAATCAATTGGAATGAAATGCTCTGGGATATCAAGGATGCGGCGTATTGGATTATCAAGGGTTCCCGCCACGCTGTGCCTGGCCGCAGGCCTGATCTTGTCAGGTTGTTCCAGCACCCCCAAGGACATCACCCAAGGCTGGACGCCTGAGCGAATCTATAAGGAAGCACGAGAGGAAGTCTCGGCAGGCGCCTGGGACAAGGCGATCGGGCTGTTTGAAAAACTCGAAGGCCGCGCCGCCGGCACTGTGCTGGCACAGCAGGCGCAGATCGAGAAGGCCTGGGCCCAGTACAAGACCGGCGACAAGGTTCAGGCAGTGGCCACCTTGGACCGCTTCATCCGCTTGCACCCCACCAGCCCGGCCATGGACTATGCGCTCTACCTCAAGGGCTTGGTCAACTTCAACGACAACCTGGGCCTGTTCTCCTCGCTCATCAACCAGGACCTGTCCGAACGTGATCAGAAAGCGGCCAAGGAGTCCTACGAGGCCTTCCTGGAACTGAGCAAGCGCTTTCCTGAATCCAAATACACCCCCGATGCCCGACAGCGCATGACCTACATCGTCAACTCGCTGGCCGGCTACGAGGTCCATGTGGCGCGCTATTACGCCCGCCGGGGTGCACACGTGGCCGCCATCAACCGCGCCCAGCAAGCCCTGACCGACTACCAGAACGTGCCGGCCGCCGAAGAAGCGCTGGCCATTCTGGTCTACTCCTACGATGCCATGGGCATGACCCAGCTGCGCGACGACGCCAAGCGCGTGCTGGAGAAGAACTATCCCAACTCTGTCTTCCTGAAAAATCCGCTGGCCGGACGTGTATCAAAGCCCTGGTGGCAACTCTGGTGATGTGGCGGCCAGATCGGCCAGTGCCTCTTCGAATTCAGCCTGATCGGTGAGGCGACGCATCGGCGGCAAGGCCGCCAGCAGCCGCGCGCCATAACCCTTGGTGCTCAGGCGGTGGTCGCAGACCACCAGGATGCCCCGATCACTCTCGCTGCGGATCAAGCGCCCTGCTCCCTGTTTGAGGGTCACTGCGGCTTCGGGCAAGGCCAAATCCATGAACACACTGCGCCCCTGCTGCTGCAGACGCAAGCCTCGGGCCTCGAACACCGGGTCATCTGGCGGCGCAAAGGGCAGCTTGTCGATCACCACCAGCTGCAGCGCATCGCCGGGTACATCAAAGCCTTCCCAGAACGAGGCCGAGGCCACCAGGATGCAACCTCCCTGCCCCTGGCTGGCCCCCTCGCGAAAACGGTTCATCAGCAGGCGCTTGGGGCTTTGGCCCTGCACCAGCACCTCCAGCCCTAGACCGCTGTCCAGATGCGCCTGCAGGTATTCGCCGATGGTGCGCATGGCTTGCAAGGTGGTGGTCAGCACCAGGGTGCGTCCACCGATGCGGCGCGCCGCCTGCAGCACCAGCCGACCCACGTCCAGCGCGTGCTGTCGCTCGCCCGGCGAACTCACATCGGCAGGGACATACAGCGCGGCCTGGCGTGTGTAGTCGAAAGGGCTTTCGACGCGCAGGGTACGCGCCGAACTCAAACCGCAAGGCCCCGTAAACCAGCGCAAGTGCGGGTCATCACCCAGTGTGGCGGAGGTGAAAATCCAGGCTCGTGCATCAGGTGCCTGCGCGACAGGCTGCAGCTCCGCAGATTCCCCGCTGGACGAAGGCTGCGGACTGGGGGATGCGGTCAGGCGCATGAAGGTCTCGGCCACATCCAGTGGCGCCTGCACCATCCGCAGCGCGGCCGACACCTCGGCCCAACGCACCACCTCTTGGTCCGCAGTCTGCTGAAAGCGCTCACACAGCTGGCGCAAGGCTTGGGCTCGTTCAAGCAGGCGCACAAAATCGGGGGCCAGTTCGGTCACCTGGTCCAGGCCCAGTGCCAGCGATTGCAATGCCTGCCCTGCACGCTGCAAGGCCGCTGTCCATTCGCCTGCATCCAGCCCTTGGGGTGCGCCATCGCCCCAGCGCAGGCGGGTCACACCACGCTGGGGACCGGCCACCAGACGCCAGTCCCGCGCCGCGACTTCGAGCTGGTGGCTCAGTGCCTGCCAGTCCACCAGGCCACGCGCGAGCGTCAGACCGGTGCCCAGCGCATCGCGTGCGAGCTCCAGCAATTGGGTGGTCGACAGTTCCTGCCCCAGAAAATTGACCCCGATCTCGTTGAGCTGGTGGGCTTCGTCAAACACCGTCACCCGCACCGTGGGCAGCAACTCGGCCACGCCCGACTCGCGCACCGCCAGGTCGGCAAAAAACAGGTGGTGGTTGATGACCACCACGTCGGCGGCCATGGCCTCCTTGCGCGCCAGGTTGACGTGGCAGGCCTTGTAGCGCGGACAGTTCGACCCCAGACAGTTGTCTCGGGTGGAAGTGACCAGCGGCCACAGGCTGGAGGTTTCGTCGAGTCCGGGCAGCTCACCCATGTCGCCGCTGCGCGTCACCTGTGCCCATTGCTCCACACGCGAGAGTGCCCGCTGCCAGACCGCCTGGCTCGCCAGCGGGTGGTGGCGAGCCTGCTCCATGCGGTGGATGCACAGGTAGCTCGAGCGCCCCTTGAGCAGGGCCACCCGCACCGGCAGCTTCAGTACCTCGGTCAGACGCGGGAGGTCACGGGCAAAGAGCTGGTCCTGCAGGGCCTTGGTAGCGGTGGAAATCAGGGCGCGCTGGCCGCTGAGCAGCACCGGCACAAGATAGGCAAAGGTCTTGCCCACGCCTGTGCCGGCTTCCACCACCAGGCTGCCGCCTTGCTGCACCACGTCGCTGACAGCCAGGGCCATCTCGGTCTGACCAGATCGCGGTCTGAAACCCGGCCAGCGGCCGGCCAGAGGCCCATGGGTGGAAAGCGCGTGGGCGACCTGCTCGTCCAGCCGACTCACGCCGGTTCCTTCGGATCAATCAGCCACTGCAGGCGTGCCATTTCGTCGCGCAGGGCCAGGCGACGCTTCTTGAGGCGACGCAGACGCAATTCGTCTGGCAGCGCATCGTCCTCGGCCAACTGGTCGATCGCGGCGTCCAGATCGGCGTGTTCAATCTGCAGCTCGATCAGGCGCCGCCGGGGCGAGCGATGGTCGCCGTTGTCGTTGTCGGTCATGGCTGGCGCACTGCGTCCTGCTTGTTGCGCAGGCGCTCATCGCGCTGGCGGGTGCGCCATTCGCGTTCCTGCGCGTTGAGTTCCAGCTCCTGCGGCCGCAGCGGGTCGAGCGCCTGGTAGCGGCTGCGGCGCACTTCGCGCAAGCAGTCGTTGACGGCAAAGCGCTGCCAGCACTCGCGCCGGCGCTCTTCATGCACAAGCTCGATGGTCTCGCGTTGCTGCTGCAACTGTGCACGAGCAGCGGCGATGCGCGCCGGCACGTCATCGGCTTCAGTGGCCTGGGCGTGAACCGAGCCCCAGGCCCACAGCAGTGACAGCAGCAGCGCTTTCATGTCAGGTGAGTGTCCACGGTGCGGTGCTCAAGGGCAAGGAACTCGGCCGACTGCATTTCGTTCAGGCGGGAGACGGTGCGCGGGAACTCATGCGACATCGGGCCTTCGGTGTAGAGCTGCTCCGGTGGCACTTCGGCCGACACGATCAGCTTGACGCGTCGGTCATAGAGCACGTCCACGAGCCAGGTGAAGCGGCGGGCCTCCGACGCCAGCTTGACCGGCATCAGAGGCACCCCCGAGAGCAGCAGAGTGTGGAACTGGGTGGCGATTTCAAGGTAGTCGTTTTGCGAGCGTGGACCGCCACACAGGGTACGAAAGTCGAACCAGACCACGCCACCTGCGCGGCGGCGGGCACGGATCTCGCGCGCCTCGATGTGCAGGATCGGGTCTTCGTCCTGACCGCTGGCGAGCTGGCTGAAAGCCTTGTCCATCTCCACGTCGGTGTCGGACGTGATCGGCGTCTTGTAGAGGTCCAGCATCTCCAGCGTACGGCGGCGGTAGTCGGTACCGTTGTCCACATTGAGCACTTCCATGCGGGCGTTGAGCAAGGCAATCGCCGGCAGGATGCGGTCGCGGTGCAGGCCGTCGGGGTACAAGCCGTCGGGCTTGAAATTGGAGGTGGTGACAAAGCCCACGCCGTTGTCAAACAGCGCCTGCAGCAGGCGGTGCAGGATCATGGCGTCGGTGATGTCGGCCACGTGAAATTCGTCAAAACAGATCAGGCGATAGCGCTGGGCCATCTTCTTGCCCAGCACGTCCAGCGGGTTCACGGTGCCTTGCATGGCGGCCAGCTCGCGGTGCACTTCGCGCATGAATTCATGAAAGTGCAGGCGCGTCTTGCGCTGGATCGGCACCGCCTCGTAGAAGCAGTCCATCAGGAAGCTCTTGCCGCGCCCCACCCCGCCAAACATGTAGACGCCCTTGGGAATTTCGGGCTTGCTGAACAGTTTCTTGATCGGGTTGGCGCGCCTGGCCTTGAAAGCGCTCCATTCCTGCGCGCAGCGCTCGAGCGCCTCGATGGCGCGCAGCTGGGCAGGGTCACTCTGGTAGCCGCGCTTTTTCAGCTCTTCTTCGTAAACAGCACGAACGGACATGGGGTGAAAACTCCGGCATCAAAAAACCCGGGGCTGGCCCGGGTTTGTGGCTGGGTCGACTGTATCCCAAAGCGCCTGCGCATGCAGACACCCCGGGCACAGCAGGCTCAGAAGTTCAGCGTGCGCTTGTCCACCGCCAAAGCGGCTTCCTTGGTCGCCTCAGACAGCGAGGGGTGCGCGTGGCAGATGCGGGCGATGTCTTCGGCACTCGCGCGGAACTCCATGGCCACCACGGCTTCGGAGATCAGCTCGGACGCCATCGGACCCACGATGTGCACACCCAGGATCTCGTCGGTCTTGGCATCGGCCAGGAACTTCACCATGCCGGTGGTGTCGCCCAGGGCGCGGGCGCGGCCGTTCGCGAGGAACGGGAAGGTGCCCGCCTTGTAGGCCACACCATCGGCCTTGAGCTGCTGTTCGGTGCGGCCGACCCAGGCGATCTCGGGGCTGGTGTAGATGACCCAGGGGATGGTGTTGAAGTTGACATGGCCGTGCTGGCCGGCGATGCGCTCGGCCACGGCCACGCCCTCTTCCTCGGCCTTGTGGGCGAGCATGGGGCCACGCACCACGTCGCCCACAGCCCAGATGCCGGGCACGTTGGTCTTGCAGTCGCCGTCGACCACAATGGCGCCGCGCTCATCGAGCTGCAGGCCCACGGCTTCGACGTTCAGACCGTTGGTGTTGGGCACGCGGCCGATCGAGACGATCAGCTTGTCGGCGTCCAGCACCACGGCTTCACCCTTGGCGTTGGTGTAGTTCACCGTCACGCCCTTCTTGCCGGACTTGATCTCACCGACCTTCACGCCGAGTTCGATCTTCAGGCCCTGCTTGTCAAAAGCCTTTTTGGCTTCCTTGGCAATCTGCTCGTCGACCGCACCCAGGAACGTGGGCAGGCCTTCGAGGATGGTGACGTCCGCGCCCAGACGGCGCCAGACCGAGCCCATTTCCAGGCCGATCACGCCGGAGCCAATGAGCGCCAGCTTCTTGGGCACCGCGCCCAGGCGCAATGCGCCATCGTTGGACAGCACATTTTCTTCGTCAAACGGCACACCCGGCAGCGCACGGGCGTTGGAGCCAGTGGCAACGATGACCTGCTTGGCGGTCAGGGACTCTTCGGTCTTGCCTGCCACCTTGATCTCGTAGCCGCCATCTGTCTTGCCCACGAAGGAGCCGCGGCCATGGAAGAAGCTGACCTTGTTTTTCTTGAACAGGTAAAGGATGCCGTCGTTGTTCTGCTTCACGACGGTGTCCTTGCGGGCGATCATCTTGGCCACGTCGATCTTGACGTCCTTGGCCGTGATGCCGTGGTCTGCGAAATGGTGGTTGGCATGCTCGAAATGCTCGGACGACTGCAGCAGCGCCTTGGACGGGATGCAGCCGACGTTGGTACAGGTACCGCCCGGTGCGGGGCCGCCGGCGGCGTTTTTCCACTCGTCGATGCAGGCCACGTTCATGCCCAGCTGGGCCGCGCGGATGGCGGCGATGTAGCCACCGGGGCCGCCACCGATCACGACGACATCAAATTGTTTGCTCATAAATGCTCCAAAACTTTAGCCCCGGGGGCTGTTTCATGACGCACGCTCAGCGCGTCGCGAGCGCTGTCAGGGCAAGGCGCGGGTGTCGCGGAGCCGCAGCGTACTCCGTGTACGCGAGGATTGCGCTATCGGG
>JACCDX011485045.1_pt1 | contig 19704 bp, 13 predicted proteins | sample 7449681 | NCBI WGS metagenome assembly JACCDX01 (sample SAMN15323450, study PRJNA562643) | freshwater metagenome | isolation source: river surface water | place: USA:Blue River Watershed | collected 2017-08-18
AAAGCGGGAGATGGTGATTTCTCCCGCTTTTTTAAACTTGCAGGATTATACTGGTTCGACGGCTTAGTTTCAAGTGCGATTGCGCTGAAAATTAGCTTTATGCGGTGACAAATCCTGCGCTTTTCGAGAACTCTGAGGGATTTCTCTCGACGCTATTTTTCTGTTCACCTCAAATAAAACTCAACACAAATCGCACAAATTTACTATTTTATTGAAAGAAAAGAAGACTAAATACCATATTTAATATTATAATCGACAAAAATTTTTTTGAACCCGCCAAAACATCAATAAAAACAAGGCAAATAATTTAAATAAAGGAGTTTTGAATTGGCTAAAATCTCGCGTTATTTTCTATCTGCAAACAACAATGACTCGCGATTTACGTTGGATTATTCCAGTGTCACATTGTTTGGCTCAGAAATCTATCTCAATGGCACAGAGGACATAGATTCTGTCGCGGTAGGGCTAGGGTTTAACTTTGACTTTACACGCTCTGGCAATGGTATCGACAAGATCTATATCACAGAATTATTTGAGACTTTTAGTTATGCAAAATCTGCCGATAACGCTAGCTTGATCCTGGTCGCAAATGACAGCAGAATCAAAGTCTCCAGTGGCGATAAACTATTCTTTAATGATGGCATGATCAACGTTAGCGACGTAATTGCCATTGTGCCCTCTAGCGACGAGGCCAATCCCTCTATCCTCGCGACGCCTAGTGCCGAACAAGGTTGGTCATCCCCCACCACTCCCTTTGCTAGCGGCGCTTCTGCCAGCGAATCCTTACTCCATGCTTATGCTCAAGCAGGTGATGGCATCGTGTTTGGTCAAGTGAACAATACCGCCTTAGTAGTTCGTGGCAGCGCTGGGATAGACGTGGTGTATGTGAATAGTGGTAGCAAAGTGATTGCCACCGATTTATCCGATGGTGAAGACATTATCTATCTCACCAAATTGCATACTGACTACATCCCTAGTGTTAGCGGTAATGTGCTGAAACTTCAAATAGGCAATGAATCTGTCAGCGTGATGCGTGGCGACAAACTGGTATTCGCCAACGGCGCGGCGACGGTCGCTAATGCGATTACTGCCGCAGGCTCTGTTTGGAATAATTTGACTCTAGATCCCACGATGAGAACCCCTGGCGTAAGCGAACAACTCGACCTCAATGGTGATCAAGACGGGACCAATCATGACGCTACCATCAATCTACAAAATCTTACCAGTCTAAATAATGGTGTGAGCATTGCACCAGACTGCAAAGCAGCGGTTTTACCTTTCAAGACATTAAAAATAGACGCCGACAATCTTCATAGCAACGATCGCTTGCTCATCGATAGTGGCATCACCCTCTCACCCAGCAGTGATAGCAGCGGCAATGTCACTTTAGCGGGTTTAAGCTTGGTCTATCAATGGCTGCAGGCAAGTGATGCACTGACGCTTACTCGTGCCAACGGACAAGAGCTTGAGGGAAGCGATGTGACTCACATTTTGGGCGGCATCAAGTTTCAATCTGGCAACCCAAGCGATGGCATACGCACGTTCAATGTATCATTAATCTATGATGAGGCTGTGGGTGCCGTCAGCACGGCTACTTGGACGGTCAATGTTGCGCCTAGCGTCGGTAGTATTAATCTGCCTGCAAGCGCTGATGCGATACTCAACGCCAGTGAGGACAGTATCGTGTTCAGTATTGATCTGAGCAATATTAAAGCGGGTGACTTATTACAACTCAAGCAGGGTAATCAGAATTTTGGGCAAGCGGTGACCTTAAGTGCCGGAGCAAGCAACGCCTCTATCACCCTCCAAAAAAGCGATATCAATAGCGGCATGGATGGCTCATATACCTTTAGCGCTATTGTGTCGGACACTGCTGGGAATTCTGGGGTCAGCAGTAATAGCCCCATCATCACCATAGACAGCAACCCACCCAATCTATTACTCAGCCTAGCCGAAGATACAGGCAGTAGCACTCTTGACGGCATCACCTATAACAATCGCATTAATGTCCTGAACCTCGAGAATGGGCGTCCTTGGCAATACCAAATCAATGGCTCTGGTGCATGGTTGGATGGCACGGACGACTATATTCTTGCCAACGCAGGCAGCCACACTTACCAAGTCAAACAGATTGACTTGGCAGGCAATACCGGCTTAGCAACGACCACGATTGATTATCGTGTCAAAGCCTTAGGCTTTGCGATCAATGGGCAGCCCAACGATGCCAGTGGCTTCGCAGTTTCCAACGCGGGAGATGTGAACGGCGATGGCTTAGCCGATTTAATCATCGGGGCACAAAATAGCAGCACTGCAGAAAACCAATATACAGGGCGTAGTTATGTCGTGTTTGGCAAAACCTATCCCAATACGGTTGAGCTATCCAATATTGCCAATGGTACGGGCGGCTTTGTTATCGATGGTCATTGCAATGGCGACCGAAGCGGCTACTCAGTCTCCGACGCGGGAGATGTGAACGGCGATGGTCTAGCCGATTTAATCATCGGGGCACACAACAGTACCTCCGTAGAAACCACCTTTGCAGGTCGCAGTTATGTGGTGTTTGGCAAAACTGATACCACTGCTATTGGTTTATCTAATGTCGTCGATGGGATAGGCGGCTTTGTGATCAATGGACAGTGCGAATTTGACTATAGTGGTATCTGCGTATCTAGCGCAGGCGATGCCAACGGTGATGGTCTAGCTGACTTAATCGTTGGCGCATTTTTAGCAGACCCGAATGGCGTGATATCTGCAGGACGCAGTTATGTGATTTTTGGTAAAGCTAATACCAACGCTGTTCAATTATCCAATATTGCTGCTGGGTTAGGAGGATTTGTGGTGAATGGGCAAGCCCCCATTGACTACAGTGGCAACTCAGTTTCCAACGCCGGCGATGTGAATGGCGATGGCTTGGCCGATTTAATCTTCGGCGCACACAACAGTAGCACTTTAGATGCCGAATATGCAGGTCGCAGTTATGTGATGTTTGGCAGTACAAATCACAGCGCGGTTGATTTATACAATATCAGCAATGGTTCAGGTGGCTTTGTCATCAATGGTCAGTGCAGTGGCGATAGTAGCGGCTATTCAGTCTCCAATGCGGGAGATGTGAACGGCGATGGACTGGCCGATTTAATCGTCGGTGCACAAAATAGTAGCACTGCAGAAGCCCAATATGCAGGGCGCAGTTATGTCATTTTTGGCAAAACAAGTCAAAACGCGGTTGATTTATCTAATATTGTCAATGGCACAGGAGGCTTTGTCATGAATGGGGAAACGAACTATGACTATAGTGGCTACTCAGTCTCCAACGCCGGCGACGTGAATGGCGATGGTCTGGCAGATTTGATCATTGGTGCACAAAATAGCTTCAATGTAGAACTCACCTTTGCAGGTCGAAGTTATGTGGTATTCGGCAAAACCAATAGCACAGCGATTGACTTATCCAACATTGCTGCTGGGTCAGGAGGATTTGTAATTAATGGACAATCTGTCAATGAACTGAGTGGCTGGTCAGTCTCCAGCGCCGGTGATGTCAATGGTGACGGCCTAGCGGATTTAATAGTTGGCGCCCCTTATTCAGCCAATGATGCAGGTTGTAGCTATGTAGTGTTTGGTAAAACAGACACAACAGCAGTCAATCTTTCTGCTGTCTACAAAGGCGACGGCAATACTTATTTAACCGTCAGCAATAGCCCTAGCCTAATCAATGATACATGGATAGGCAGCTCGGCAGATGAAATCGCTATTGGCGGAGCTGGCAGGGATACACTGACCGGCAACGGTGGCGCAGATGTCTTATATGGCGGCTTAGGTAACGATATCTTGGTGCTAAACAGTAGCAATATTAGCGCTCTTTCTGCAGCACCAAGCGCAAGGCAAGATTTATCAGGCATCGTTCTAAACCAACTCGCGAGGGTTGATGGCGGAGCTGACATCGATACATTGCGTGTCGCGGGCGGGGCCAATTTGGACTTAATCGCAATTAGCAATAGTGCGGGTCACACAGGACAAGGCAGCCGTATCAGTAGTATAGAAAAAATTGACCTAGCAACAGACTCGCTTGCTAATACTCTAAGTTTGGCATTAAGCGATGTCCTGGATATGACGGAGATGAATTTATTTAATACCAACTTTGGCTGGACGAATGTGAGTGGCTCAGCGTTATCCAATATCGTCAGCAAACATCAGTTGCTGATTAACGGCAATAGCAATGATTTCGTAGACATCTCAGCGGATTGGTTCAAAGAGGCCGGAAGCATGGTCAGCGATGGCACGCATACTTATGAGGTATGGAATAACAATTCAGCGGCGGCTCAATTATTGATACAGCAAAATGTGACTGTGATTTAAACCTGACCTGAATACACTTCAAGGTGTTGATACCCAAGCTCGCTATTGAGCTTGGGTTTTTTTTGCTTGGATATTCTGACTGAAATTTTTACCAGAATGGCTGTGGCTTGACTTACAGCCCTAATACGTCTTGCATATCGTATAAACCGGCCGCTTTGCCTTGCAAAAATTTTGCTGCGCGCAATGCGCCCAAAGCAAATGTGGCACGACTGCTAGCTTTATGCGTCAACTCAACACGCTCGCCTATGCCGGCAAATAACACGGTATGGTCACCGACCACATCGCCACCCCGCACGGTAGCAAAGCCTATGGTATTAGCGTCGCGCTCACCAGTCACCCCTTCGCGCCCATAAACCGCCACTTGTTGCAAATCACGCCCCAAGGCTTCAGCCGCGGCTTCGCCTAATCTTAATGCGGTACCAGAGGGGGCATCTACCTTATGTCTGTGATGAGCCTCAATAATTTCAATATCGTAGCCTTCGCTCAGGGTTTTGGCTGCCGCTTTGACTAGGTTGATTAGCAGATTCACTCCAACACTCATATTCGGTGCGAACACCACGCCAATTTTTTTGGCGGCTTGTTGTATTTGTTGTTTTTGCTCAGCCGAAAATCCTGTGGTGCCTATCACCATGGCAACACCGGCTTGTTCACAAGCGGCAAGATACTGCAAGCTAGGCTCGGGACGAGTGAAGTCTATCAACACGTCAGCACCTTGCAGGGCTTGTTGAATGTCATGTGCAATCAACACACCGGTTTTGCGACCAAACTGCTCGCCCGCATCACGCCCGATGCTGACGCTATCCGCACGGTCCAAAGCAGCATGTAACTGCAATGCTGTATCGGCTAGTACACCTTCGATAAGCGCCTGTCCCATACGACCAGAACAACCCGCAATGACGACTTTCACCATATGCTCATTACCTTTTCTAGAATCCAATTTTTTCTAACAACTTTTCAAAATAGCCCGGCTCATCTTCTGGTGGCAAAGGCACATCCTTTTTCGCCTTGTTGCTATTGGTTTTTTTAGTATCCGTCTTTTTGCTATCCGCACTATTTGTGCTGGTGTTACTCGAACTTGGACTGCTCGCAGCACTGCTCTTAGCATCCTGGTTGCCGCTGGCATCTGACTTGGCGGGAGCATTCTGCGGATACTCTGGTGGCGCCTCACTGCGCTCATGCAAAATCACCCCATCTTTGTTTGGCACTGCTTGTGCTGGCAGGGGGGCGAACTGGGTTTTAACCGTTTCACGCACAATGCGCCATAGACCGCCCTCGTTTTCAAAGTTGACCTCTTTGCTGACCTTGTTAATGCCCGCTGGAGTCGTAGAGATTTGATCAAATTGTGCAGTCGCAATACTGCCATGCACTTCAACTTGAAGATTCTCAATTTGTATATCTTCAATGTATTCCGCAGAGCCAAATTTCTGTTGTTGCTGCTCTAGCCAAGCACGGCGACCTAAGCCCTCAGGCACAAAATTAGCCGAATACAAGTTTAAGTAGTCATTTAGTTTGCGCGCTTGCCAAGCCATATTCCAGCGTTTGACTTGATTCGCCACCTGCGCTGCCACCGTACCTTCTACTGGTGCTGGCGCAGCAGCTTCCTTGCTCGCTGCAGCAGTGGCTGCTGGCTTAGCGGAAGCGTTAGTCGTTTTGCTGGGCTGAGCGGTTGACTTTTCAGGCTCTGCTGGAATAGCTGTTGCCGCCACCGGACTGGTTGTAGCAGCCTTGTCTGGCTGCGTCTGAGCAGGCTCCGGCTTGACTACCACCTGTTGATTGCTATTCGACTGACTTGTTGTTGTCTTGCCACTAGCGTCTACTTTTTGATCATGCATGGTCAAATCAATCGCATCGTCACCCCAGAATTTAAAGCGCTCCCACCATGGTTTTTTGGCATCTTCTTCGAGCAGCTCTTTATTACTTCTAGCACTACGAATTTCTTTTACCGAAGCAATCGGCGCATTTTCTGCCCCTGGCTGACCGGCAGGAATAATATCGCCTCGTACCGATTTGAGTGTCTCGTTGGAAAATTCCAGAATCACACGACGACGCTCGACCACTTTGCCCCCTTTATTCATTTCATAAAAATAGTCCCAGCGATCGCGGTGGAATGAATCGGCTAGCAAGGGGGTGCCCAAGACAAATCGAACTTGTGATTTGCTCATACCGGGCTTGAGTTGCAGCATCATTTTAGGCGTCACGACATTGCCCTGCTGAATATCCATCTTGTAGGTATTGATGGATGGCAAGGTAGACGAGCAAGAAATTAGAAACAGAACCAGCGGCAAGAGAAGGTGGCGCATTGATATGACTTTAGCAAGAATAATCGCTAATATTACACCAGTCTGCTAAACTTTTATAGCGCAAACCTGCCTTACGCAAGCTGCGCAAACACCGTGAATATCTAATAAATACAAGGCTGGCAACATCATGAATGAAACTGGAAATCTAAAAAATCTAGGCCTCAAAGCAACCTTGCCTAGACTTAAAATTCTCAGCCTATTTGAGAATAGCAAAACCCGTCATATGTCCGCGGAAGATGTTTACAAAATTTTGCTAGCTTCAGGCGATGATATTGGCTTGGCTACGGTATATCGCGTGTTGACCCAGTTCGAGCAAGCTGGCCTATTAATTCGCCACCATTTTGAAAGTGGCAAAGCAGTGTTTGAATTGAATCACGGCAACCATCATGACCATTTAGTATGTTTGCAATGCGGTGCGGTGGAAGAGTTTTACGACGAAAAAATCGAAGAGTTACAAAATCAAATCGCGCAACAAAGAGGTTTTAAAATCAAAGAGCATTCGTTGTATCTATATGCAGATTGCGCCAAAACTAACTGCGCTAATAAAAAATCTTAGCTGCGCTGCAACATTTCCTCGGCATGTTTTCTGCTGGTCTCGGTAATCTCTACCCCACCTAGCATACGCGCCAATTCCTCTATGCGCTGTGTGGCTGTCAGTTGCTGTATCTGGCTTAAGGTAGCTCCCTGCGTGCTGTGCTTGCTGACTTTTAGATGATGCTGCCCTTGCGCTGCGACTTGTGGCAAGTGGGTGATCACCAAAGCCTGTCGGCTAGCACTCAGTTGGCGCAACAACTTACCCACAATTTCTGCCACCCCGCCACCAATGCCTACATCGACTTCATCAAAAATCATGGTTTGTACTTGGGTCTGCGCCGCCGTAGCCACACGAATAGCCAAACTAATACGTGATAACTCGCCGCCAGAGGCGACTTTATTCAAAGCCCGCGGCTCAGCTCCGGCATGACCAGAGACAAGAAACTCGACATGCTCCAAGCCACTCGCCGCCGGCGCTTGCGCACTCAGCGCCACCTGAAATTTTCCGCCGGCCAAAGCCATGGCCTGCATATGGGCAGTGATTTGCTGACTCAGTTTGGGTGCCGCTTGTTGGCGTAAGGCCGAGAGTTGTTGCGCGGCGGCACGATATTCCTGCTCAGCGGCTTGCTCGCGTTGTTGCAACTCGCCATCATCAACATTAGCAGCCAAGGCCTGCATACGCTGCTCTGATTCAGCTAATAGCTCTGGCAAGCCCTCTGGTCTGACTCGGTACTTGCGTGCGGTGGCATGCACTGCTTGCAAACGCGCATCCACCTCAGCCAATTTCTCCGGGTCCAAATCGGCTTGTTGCAAATAACGTTTTACCAAACGTCCACTCTCCTCAACTTGGATCAGTCCAGATTGCAAGGTGTCATATGCCTCATTAAACGCAGGGTCTATTTCACGCATTTTTTGTAGCTGCTGTCGTGCCGCATTAAGCTGGCGCATAGCGGCAACATCGGATTCGCTCAGCGTGTCTAGAATTAATTCACAGCCGCTCATCAGCTCGGCCGCATTGGATAAACGATAATGCTCCAGTTGCAGAGTTTCCCATTCGGTCAGACTGAAATTAAGCTGTTTCAACTCGCGACACTGGTCACGCAGTAGTGCTAACTCGTGTTGATATTGCTCTGCGGATTGCTCCATGGTTTGCCGCTGTTCGCGTAGCTGATGCCAAGTTTGGTAATGCTGTGCAGTCCATTTTGCGAGCTCGCTGGCACCCGCATAGTCATCCAAAATATCGCGATGGGTCGCTAGCTTGAAAAATGAATGATGGGCATTTTGACTGTAGATATCGACCAACTCCTCGCCGATTTCTTTGAGTTGTTGCAGGGTGACTGCTTGTCCATTCAGAAAGGCGCGTGAGCGACCATCTTGATACAACACACGACGGAAGATTAACTCGCCTTGCTCAAGGTCTATCGCATTCTGCTCAAGCCAGGTCTGTATGGCGGCGTGGACAGGCACTTGAAAACTCACACTGATTTCGGTTTTATCACAACCCTGACGTATCATGCCGCTCTCAGCACGTGCGCCTAAGGCTAAAGATAGCGCGTCAATCAAAATTGATTTACCAGCCCCAGTTTCACCGGTCAGCACCGTCAGACCATTGGAAAAATCCAAATCAAGTTGGTCGACAATCACAAAATCACGGATGGAAAGACTCTGCAACATAGCCCGCACTTAGCTCCAGTGAAGTTTGTTGCGAAGACGCTCGAAGTAAGAGTAATCCTGCGGATGCAATAGATTAACGGCGTGACGCGAGCGCGCTACGCGCAACAGATCGCCAGCTTGCAACTCCATTTTGGCTTGGCCATCCATGCTGAGTTGCGCCTGCTGACAATGCAATAGCCTGACGCTGATTTGGCTATCACTACTCACCGCAATCGGGCGATAGCTCAAGGTATGCGGACAAATCGGCACCAAGGCGATGGCTTGTAAATTTGCATGCAAGATAGGACCGCCAGCAGATAAGGCATAGGCTGTGGTACCCGTTGGCGTAGTAATAATCAAACCATCGCTACGCTGACGCGAGACAAATTGTTGATTGATGCTCACCTCTAACTCGATGAGGCGCACACTGCTTTTCATCACCACATCGTTTAATGCTTGTCCCATTACAAAGGTCTCGGAACCACGCTGCAATTCGGCACTCAGTAACATGCGAGATTCGGCTTGATAGTGGCCTTGCAACATAGCATCTATTTCACTCAACATATTTTCCGCACGCAAATCGGTGAGGAAACCAAAGCGTCCACGGTTAATCCCTATCAATGGCACCTGACTATCGCCTAAGCTACGCGCCACACTCAACATGGTGCCATCTCCACCCATCACAATAATCACATCCACTTGTTGCACCAATTGGGCAATTTCCTGGGTAGCAAACTCGCTGATATGCGCGTATTGCGCGGTAAGTGACTCTAAGGTCAATAGATAGCCTTGTTGCGTCAAATGCTGAGCGAGATGCAGCAAATCATCACGCATCGTTTGCAAGGCGTCTTGATTGAGGTATTTGCCGATTAGGCCGATTTTTTTGAAAGTATTTTTCACGCCTGAATTAAAGCATACACGGCCTTGCTTGGCAAAAACAAAGCGCGCGAAAATACAATTTTTTCGCCGCCATCCTGACCTCAGATGCTCAGCACAAATTCAATAGGGTCGCAATACACGGCCACTGCCGAATACAAATCGTTTAAAATACACACTTAAATGCATCCACTCTGCTCCGAGGTTATCAATAAGTTTCTATGCAATCCCGCTTATCCCGCCTGAATACCTTTTTCCTGATTAACTACATAGTGTTATTGGCCATCGTCGCCGATTCGCTTGCGTTCGCTGATTTTTTCTCACACAGCACGCTGTTATTTGTTTTCGCACTCGTCAGCTTGTTGCTATATAGCTGGTTTTATTTATTACCGGCGCAAGGCATCACTTGGCTAATGCATAGATTTTTTAGCCAGCACCCGAGAATGCTTGCTGTCACCACCATCGCCAGCTTTGGCTTAACCCATTTATTGATGTACGCCAATGCCAAAATTTATTCTTTGTATGGCATGTTTTTTAATGGCTTTATCCTCAATCTAGTGCTCACTCCTGGCGGCATAGAATCCTTGGGCGGTAGCGACGCTAGCTTCGTGGGGTTTGCACTGATTATTGTGGGATTTTTCATTCTGAGTAGCGCGCTTTGGTGGGCTGCTGCGCGGATACCATTACCGACATGGCATCTCAAATTTTCGCGCAAAACTCGCTGGCTTGGCTTGGGCTTAATCATCATCGTGATTCATCTTGGTTATGCATTGGATACCTTTACGCGCAACCAATTACATCCCGCCGCAGAATCGATTCCCTTCTTCCAAAATTTGTCGGCACGCAATTTCTTTAAAGCCTTGGGTTTAAAACCTCAGCGCAATGTGAGCGTCAGCGTCAAAGGTAAACTCAACTACCCTCTTGCCCCACTCAATATCCAAGCCCCCGCCAAGCCCTACAATATTATTTGGCTGACCTCCGAGTCTTTGCGCTGGGATATGTTGAATGCCACCGTGATGCCAAATACTTGGCAATTTTCCGCGCAAGCTGGGCGCTTTACCCACAACTACAGTGGCGGCAACGGCACGCGCATGGGGGTGTTCTCGATGTTTATGGGCATACCCGGCAATTACTGGTTTACGTTTTTAGATGCCAATCGTGGCGCTGCCATCATTGATGTATTACAACAGCAGCAATATCAAATGCGGTTATTTACCAGTGCCAAATTTAGCTATCCAGAATTTAATAAAACCATATTCGCGCGCATCCCCACTGCGCAATTACGCGATCAAAATCCGTTTAAATCTGGTTGGCAAAATGATCGCCAGAATGTCACACAACTATTGGACTTTATTGATCAGCGCGACAAAAACAAGCCTTTCTTCACTTTTATGTTTTTTGAGTCGCCCCATGCACGCTACTATTTCCCGCCGGAAAGTGTTATCGCTCGCCCCTATCGCGATGACATCAATTACGCCAGCATGGATAAGCAAACCCTCAGGCAAGAAATAGGCCCCATTAAAAATCGTTATATCAATGCAGTGCACCACTTGGATCAACAGTTCGGACGTATCTTTGACTATCTCAAGCAGCATCAACTGCTGGATAACACCATCGTGGTGGTCAATGGGGATCATGGAGAAGAGTTTATGGAACATGGCTTCTGGGGTCACAACTCGACCTTTGTCGACCAGCAAATTCGCACACCATTGATGATTTATGTGCCCGGCATGAAACCCCAAATCAGTGACGCCATCACCAGCCATATGGATATTGTGCCCACACTGATGCCGCTACTCGGGGTAAAAAATCCGAGTCAAGATTACGCCACCGGCTATAACCTGTTGGCGGGGGAAACACGCCAGCATACCTATGTGTCGGATTGGGACAGAATTAGCTATATCGATAATGAAGTCAAGATTACCTTCCCCGTCAATCAACGCGGCATAGGCGGTATCAAAATTTCTGGCGCCGAGGATGAAACATTCACTGCGCAACAAGCCAGCGCCATACAACAGCGCAAACAAGCAGCGATTGCTGGCATGATGCAGGACTTGAGCAAGTTCTTTAAGCGCTCTGCACAATAGCGCAGCCTCGAATACACTTTTTATTGCCATGGCTGGGCGAATTCACATGTCGCAATTGCCCTAGACACGTCATTCAAAGTTATAATTTTGATTATGGATAAACGCGCACAAATCCTGCTAAAAACCTTGGTCGAGCATTACATCAGTGATGGTCAACCGGTCGGCTCGCGCACGCTGTCCAAGTCCTCGGGCTTGGATCTCAGCCCAGCCAGCATACGCAACATCATGTCCGATCTGGAGGAGATGGGTTTTATTGCCAGTCCGCACACCTCTGCGGGGCGCATTCCCACCCAACGCGGCTATCGTTTTTTTGTGGATTCCTTACTCACGGTCAGGTCCATGCATGATGAGGAAATCATGCGTATGCGGCGTGAATTGAATACGCCAGACCCACAGGAGTTGATTAGTAATGCAGCAGATATGTTGTCCGAACTAACGCAATTTGCTGGGTTGGTGATTGCCCCCAATCGCAAATCGCTGATTTTCAAACACCTAGAATTTTTGCCCTTATCAGAGAAACGTATTTTGGTCATCGTAGTGACAGAAGATGGCAATGTACAAAACCGCATTATCCTCACCGAGAAACCCTACTCGCCAAGTGAGTTGGTGCAAGCGGGCAATTTCTTTAATCAACACTACGCGGGACAATCCATTGAACAAGTAAGGGTGCAACTCCGCGAAGAGTTGAAGCAAATGCAAACCGATTTAAACCGCCTGATGTCGGCTGCGCTAGAGGCTAGCGACAGAGCTGTGTTAAATGAGCGCGAGCAAGTGGTGATTTCGGGTGAGCATCATTTATTACAGGTCAACGATTTCTCCAGCAACGTGGCTTCCTTACGCAAGCTATTTGAAATTTTTGAGCGCAGAACCAGTCTGATGCAATTACTGGACAACAGCCAACAAGCCCAAGGGGTGCAGATTTTTATCGGTGGCGAGAGCGGTTATTTGCCGCTCGATGAATGTAGTATGGTGACCGCCCCCTATGAGGCCAATGGCCAAGTGGTGGGCACGCTCGGGGTTATCGGCCCGACACGTATGGCCTATGAACGCATTATTCCTATCGTGGATATCACAGCACGACTTCTCTCTAACGCACTTTCAAGTAAAGATTAATTCATGAGCTATTATCGCGACGAACCTCCTTTTCAACATGGTGACCAACTCAAGGTCGGAATTCTACTGGCCAACTTGGGTACGCCCGATGCACCAACCGCCCCCGCGCTCAAACGCTATTTAGGGCAATTTTTGATGGACCGACGCATCGTAGAAATTCCTCGCGCCATATGGTGTTGGATTTTGCATCTGATTATTTTGAATGTGCGCCCAAAAAAATCGGCGGAAAAATATGCCAGCGTGTGGACGCCTGAGGGCTCGCCTTTGATGGTGTATGCGCAAGCGCAAAAAGCCAAATTAGAAGCCTCCTTGCGGCAACAAATCGCCTCGCCGTTTGCGGTGGAATTAGGCATGAGTTATGGCAATCCCAGCATGGCCTCAGCGATTGCCAAACTGAAGGCACAACATTGCGACCGTATTCTGGTGTTTCCGCTTTATCCGCAATATGCTGCGAGCAGCACGGCAGCTAGCTTGGACGCGGTATGGCGTACGCTGTTGCGCACCCGTAATGTACCAGCCATACGCACCATCCGGCATTACCATGACCACCCAGCATATATCCGCGCATTGGCGCAAAGCGTGCGCGCACATTGGGCTGAAAATGGCAAACCGAGCAAACTGATCATGAGCTTCCATGGGGTGCCCAAATTTCATTTGATGAAAGGCGACCCCTATCATTGCGAATGTATGAAAACCGGTCGCTTGTTGGCGGAAGCCTTGGGCTTGGATAAAGATGAATATCAAGTCGCCTTCCAGTCACGTTTTGGCAAACAAGAATGGCTCAAGCCTTATTTGGCGGAAACCCTAGAGACTTTGGGTAAACAAAAAACCGCGCGCGTGGATGTGATTTGTCCTGGCTTTAGCAGTGACTGTTTAGAAACCTTGGAAGAAATTGCCATGGAAGGTAAACAGATATTTCTCTCCAATGGTGGCGGCGAATACCACTATATTCCGGCCTTAAATGACCAAGCATTGTGGGTGCAGGCCATGACCGAAATCGCCATAGAGAATCTGCATGGTTGGGCTGAAGCTGAGTGGGACGCCGAGGCAGCCCAAGCGCAAGCGGCACTGCGCGAGCAACGCGCAAAGGCGATGTCTTCTGCCAGCTAGCCAAAAAGCAGTTCAGGTAAGCCGGCTGAGGCATTATAATGTGGCGCTGGCATGGCTCTCGATGCCGAAATACTTTGCTTTAATTAACCCAAAACAGCGGATAGGGTAAAAGTCTTATGATTATTATCACTGGCGGCGCAGGCATGATAGGTAGCATGATTGCTTGGCAGCTGAATCAAGCCGGTCGCGATGACTTGTTGATTGTGGATGACATTCAACACGAAGAGCAGTGGCAAAACCTCGTCAAACGTCGCTATGCCAATTACCTAGATAAATCTGAGCTGGCCTGTTTCTTGGCTGGAAAACCCAAGGTCGATGCAGTGATTCATATGGGCGCTATCAGCGCCACCGTCGAGCGCGATTTCAACAAGCTGGTTCAGAACAATATTCGTTACAGCCAATTGCTATGGGATTGGTGTAGCGCACAACAAGTCCCATTCCTGTATGCAAGTTCTGCCGCCACTTATGGTGCGGGTGAATTAGGCTATGACGACAGCAGCATAGCGCAACTGAGACCGCTGAATGGATATGGCTATTCCAAACATTTTTTTGATCAATGGGCACATCAACAAGCGCAGCAAGGTCATCAGCCACCGCAGTGGCAAGGTTTCAAATTCTTTAATGTGTATGGCCCCAACGAATATCACAAACAACGCATGGCCAGTGTCGCCTTGCATAGCTTTCATCAAGCGCGTGAATTGGGCTATATCAAGCTCTTCAAAAGCCATCATCCCGACTATCAAGATGGTCAGCAATTGCGCGATTTTATTTATGTCAAAGATGCGGCTGCACTGGTATTGCAGGCCTTGCATCATGGCGCACCATCCGGCATTTACAACCTAGGTACTGGGCAAGCCCGCTCATTTTATGACTTAGCTTGTGCCGTGATGCACAGCATGGGCTTAACGCCCAAAATAGAATTTATTGATATGCCCGAGGATTTGCGTGGTCGCTATCAATATTTCACCGAGGCCAATATGCAAAAGTTAGCGTTACTCGGCTACTCACAGCCACTACAAAGTTTGGAGCAAGGCGTGAGTGACTACGTACAAAATTATCTAATGCAAGTGGATCCTTATTGCTAAATCAACAATAACAACTTATTTCAGAAAGAATAATCATCATGGACCATACCGATTACCTGAATAAAATGATAGACGAACATCAACAGATGTTCGCGCAATTACATCAGCTCATTCCAGTCATTAGCGATGTCGCAGAAGAGATGAAAAAATGTATTGCCCAAGGCGGAAAAATTTTGCTGATGGGCAACGGCGGCAGCGCTGCCGATAGCCAACATATCGCCGCAGAAATTGTCGGCCGTTATAAAAAAGAGCGGCGCGGTTTAGCGGCCATTGCCTTGACCACAGACACTTCAATCTTGACTTCGGTGGGCAACGATTATGGCTACCACTATATTTTTGCGCGCCAAATTGAAGCGCTATGCCGCCCTGAAGATGTGGTCATCGGCATCACCACTTCCGGCAATAGTCAAAATATCGTGTTGGCGATAGAGGAAGCCAATCGTCTAGGCGCTGTGAGTGTGGGCTTGACTGGCGGCACTGGTGGCAAGTTGAATGGGCTATGCAAATACAATATCGTGGCGCCCTCGTCAGATACTCCAAGAATTCAAGAAGCCCATATTTTTATCGGCCATAGTTTATGCGAAATGCTGGAGAGCTAGTATGAGCGTCATGCCTGATTATCATCGATTACTCGACTGCGTTGAGCAGTTTCAATCCAGTGGCAAAAAAGCATTGGTGATAGGCGATTTAATGCTCGACCGCTATGTGGTGGGCGATGTACAACGTATCTCGCCAGAAGCTCCAGTACCAGTAGTATTACAGCGTCGCTATCAGGAGAATGCCGGTGGTGCCGCCAATGTGGCGAATAACTTGGTACAACTCGGCATTCATTGTGATATCTGCGGCTGCATAGGGGTTGATAGCGAAGGCGATAGTCTGCTGGCAATTCTGCAAGGCTTGGGCATCCATACCGAATTTGTCTATCGCTCTGCCGACCGCCCCACAATTAGCAAGACGCGCATTATGAGTGGTAACCAACAAATCGTTCGCGTTGACTTAGAGGACAGCCAGCCGTTCAATAACGATGAGCAAAATGAGTTGCTGGGCTTATTGTTGCAAGCCTTGGCGCAACAACCAGATATCGTGATTTTGTCTGATTATGCCAAGGGGGTATTGACGCCAGCGTTGTGTCAGCAAGTGATTGAACACTGTCGCCAACAGCATATTACGGTGTTGGTTGATCCCAAAGGCCAAGACTATCAAAAGTATCAAGGCGCGACCGCACTGACTCCCAACAAAAAAGAGGCCGCTGAAGCCTGTGCGGTAGCACTCCATGACAACGCAGCATTGATACAAGGCGCCGCCAAGTTGCGGCAACAGTTAAAACTGGATTTTCTGGCGGTAACTCGCGGTGAAGAAGGCATTAGCTTAATCAGCCCTGAGCAAACCCACCATATCAGCGCCACTGCCAAACAAGTGTTTGATGTATCTGGAGCGGGTGATACGGTGATTGCCACGTTGGCCTCCGGTCTATTGCATCAATTAAATCCATTACAAGCGCTAGAATTGGCCAATATCGCCGCCGGCGTGGTGGTGGGGAAAGTCGGGACGGTGCCGATACAGCGCGAGGAGTTGATACTCACATTGGCCAATAAAGAGTCTGGTCAACAAACCGACAAGATTTGCACACTGGCGCAATTAAAAGAAAAAGTCGCCGCTTGGCAGCAACAAAAACTCAAGATTGTCTTTACCAACGGCTGTTTTGATTTATTACATGCTGGTCATGTCACCTATCTCGAAGCGGCCCGCAAAACCGGTGACAAATTGATACTGGGGTTGAATACCGACAAATCTGTGCAAGCGCTGAAAGGTCCAAGTCGTCCGGTCATCAATGAGCATGACCGTGCGCGCGTATTGGCAGCCTTGGAGTCGGTCGATGCAGTGGTGTTGTTCGATGAGGACACACCGTTACACTTGGTAAATACGCTGCGCACAGATGTGATTGTTAAAGGTGATGACTACCGCGAGGAGCAGGTCGTCGGCGCTGAGCAAGTCAAATCATGGGGCGGGCAAGTCAAGCTGATTCCTTTGGTACAAGGACGTAGTACCAGCAATATTCTGCAAAAAATCAATCGCTAAGCACAAGACTGAATACTTGCCATGGCAAACAAAACCTTGATTATCGGGCCCTCATGGGTGGGTGATATGGTGCTGGCACAAAGTTTATTTAAAGTGCTCAAGCAACAAGACGCTCAAATGCAAATTGACGTCGCTGCACCCGCTTGGACTTTGCCTATTCTTAAAAGAATGCCAGAGGTCGATCAGACTATTGCACTGCCGTTTAGTCATGGAAAATTCTCTTTATGGCAACGCATACAATTGGGTAGAGCTTGGCGTAGTCAGGGCTATGATCGAGCCATCTTGCTACCCAACTCTTGGAAATCCGCTATCGCACCGTTTTTCGCTGGGATAAAAATTCGTACTGGATTTCGAGGCGAAATGCGCTATGGCTTGCTGAATGATATACGCCGATTGGATAAACAAGCCCTGCCACGCACGGTCGATCGCTTTGTCAGTCTTGCTGGGCAAGCAGCCCAAGACTCAGCACAAATTCCCAATCCTAGCCTGCAGGTGGACCAGTCCAATGTCAAAACATTGGTCAAGCAATGGCATATTGATACCCGCAAAAAAATCTTAGGCTTATGCCCCGGTGCCGAATATGGCGAGGCTAAACGATGGCCTGCGCAGTATTACGCTGATGTGGCGCGTAAAGCCATACAAGCTGGTTGGCAAGTGTTTTTGTTTGGCTCAACCAAAGACCAAGCCGTGACGCAAAACATCGCCGCGCTCACAGGCCAGGCTTGTCGTGACTTCGCCGGACAAACTAGTCTTGGGGATGCGGTGGACTTGATGTCCTTGTGTCATACCGTGATTAGCAACGATTCTGGCTTGATGCATATCGCCGCAGCACTGGATAAGCCACTGATTGCTATTTATGGTTCTTCCGACCCGCATCACACGCCCCCGATGAGCCCGCAAGCAGTGGTGGAATATTTGGCATTAGAATGTAGCCCTTGTTTTGCGCGCACTTGTAAATTGGGTCACCTCAACTGTTTGAAACATATCACGCCGGATCGCATCATTCAGAAAATTGGACTGGTCAAATGAACTTAAAAATATTTTCTCATCATGTGCTGGCAAAAATAGACGCCCTGTCAAATAAGCAATGGATAGGCCTATTGGCAATGATTGCCGGCCTGATTACTGTCAGGATTCACTATGTGCATATGGGTTGGATTAACTCAGACAGCGTGTTATATCTTGAAGCTGCCAAGTGGATGGCAGCAGGAGATTTCAGGCAAGCACTGGCCATCTATAACTGGCCTTTTTACTCTATCTGTATCGCGCTAGTAGCCAAATTATTTCATATCCCCATACTTCTCTCTGCGCAAATTCTCTCCACAGTATTTTTTATGCTGAGCACTACTGCTTTTCTCAATATCGTTTCACGATTGGGTGGCAATCAACGCACCCTGATCATCGCTGCGCTGAGCTTATTTGGTTGTGACTATTTGGTGGGCGATGTGTTGCCCATGCTGATGCGTGATCAGGGTTACTGGGCATTCTTCCTGCTTAGCGTATGGGTGTTTATAAAATTTATCGAGCAGCCTACATGGCTTAGCGGCGGCTTATGGCAAATGAGTATTGTGATTGCGGTACTGTTTAGAATTGAAGGCATATTTTATCTAGCGCTACCAATGATTGTTGTATTTGAGCCAGCACTCGCATGGCGCGATAAATTGCTTGTTTGGCTTAAGGCCAACTATCTGGTTTTATTGGGCTTGTTATCGCTACTCAGCAGCTTGTATTTTTTACCAAGCCACTATTTAGGTCGCTTGCTGGAGCTGTCGCCGCAGCAGGTGATGCAGTCCTATCATGCGATGCTGGTTAAAAAATCAGACCTGATGTCGACTCAGGTATTAGGCAGATATCTCAATGAGTATGCGCTGCTCATCATTCTCATCGGCTTTTTACTGATTACTTTTTTGAAGAGTATTTTTTCTGTTGGCCTCATATCTAGCGCACTGGCTGCCAATTATGTTTGGCAAGTAAAAAAATTCAGTTTGTCTATGCGGGCGTTGTACGCGGTGATGTTTATTTCCTTTATCAGCATGTATGGGATTATCACTAAGGTATTTGTGTTGTCCGGCAGATATATCATTAGTATGTCTTTTATGTTGCTGATATTGGCTTCGTTTGGCTTAGCGCAGCTTTTGCATAGTAAGGCGCATCGCTATAACAAAAAAATTGCTCTCATCGTGCTGATGATTTTCGCACTCACCGCAGTGAAAAATCTGATGCCTAAACCGGAGCGGTTTGACTTTAGACAAGACGCAATGGTGTGGCTGAAAAATAACAACCCTCAACAGGAAAAAGTATTCTTTAATGAAATCCGTTTAGCTTATTACTATCAGGATCAAGATCTGTTGGATTGGATCATGTTGATGAAAAAAGCACACTCTAAAATCCAGCATCGAGCAATCTCGACACTCAACCAATATCCGTTTTTAGCGATTTATGTGACACCAGGTGATCAAGCGCTTTACCAAACGATCAGCCAGTCGCAAAAGTTTAATGAGATTGCAAGGTTCT
>JACCDX011355461.1_pt1 | contig 19703 bp, 19 predicted proteins | sample 7449681 | NCBI WGS metagenome assembly JACCDX01 (sample SAMN15323450, study PRJNA562643) | freshwater metagenome | isolation source: river surface water | place: USA:Blue River Watershed | collected 2017-08-18
ATGAAGCCGGTGATGTTCTGGATGAACAGCAGCGGCACCCCGCGCTGCGGGCACAGCTCGATGAAGTGCGCGCCCTTGACCGCCGACTCGGAAAACAGAATGCCGTTGTTGGCGATCACACCGACCGGCATGCCGTACAAATGCGCAAAGCCGCACACCAGCGTGCTGCCAAAACGGGCTTTGAATTCATCAAACTAACTGCCATCGACGATGCGCGCAATGACTTCACGTACGTCATAGGGTTTGCGCGTATCTGTGGGAATGACGCCATAGATTTCGCGTGGGTCGTATTTCGGTTCCGCGCTCTCACGCAACTGCACGCTGGCGGGCTTTCTACGATTGAGGTGACCGACGATATTGCGCGCAATCGATAAGGCATGATGATCGTCCTGCGCGAGATGGTCGACCACGCCCGAGAGCCGGGTGTGCACATCACCACCGCCCAGATCTTCGGCACTGACCACCTCACCAGTGGCGGCCTTCACCAGCGGCGGACCACCGAGGAAAATCGTGCCCTGATTTTTTACGATGACGGATTCGTCGCTCATCGCAGGTACATACGCACCGCCCGCCGTGCATGAACCCATGACGACTGCGATTTGCGGTATGCCCTGCGCAGACATCTGGGCCTGATTGTAAAAAATGCGGCCGAAATGCTCACGGTCGGCGAACACATCATCCTGATTTGGCAGATTCGCGCCACCGGAATCCACCAGATAAATGCAAGGCAGATGATTTTGCTGCGCGATTTCCTGCGCGCGTAAATGTTTTTTTGCCGTCATCGGGTAGTAAGTGCCGCCTTTGACAGTGGCGTCATTGCACACAATGACGCACTCCTGTCCTTTGACACGTCCGATGCCGGTGATGATGCCCGCCGATGGTGCGGCATTGTCATACATGTTGAATGCAGCGAGCTGGGAAAACTCCAGAAACGGTGTGCCTGGATCCAGCAACTGATTGACACGCTCACGAGGCAGCAGCTTGCCGCGACCGGTGTGCTTTTTACGCGCATCCTCGCCGCCACCCTGGGCCAGTTTTTCGCAATGCACGCGCAAATCATCGACCAGTGCCTGCATGGCGCTGGCGTTGGCGGTGAATTCAGCAGAGCGCGAATTCAGTCGGGATTCAAGAACGGGCATGTTTACTGGCCTTTATCATTTTTTTCAAATTCGCCGTCGACATAAAACCACTGCCCTGCCTCGCGGACAAAGCGACTGGTTTCGTGCAGGCGATGACCGCGCCCGTTCACGCGACAACGTGCAACGAATTCCACCGTGGCTTCGTCACCCTCCTCTTCTGCGGCACGCAGGTCCAGCTCCAGCCACTTGATCGATGCATCCACCACCTGCTCTGCAGGGCGAGTGGATGCATGCCAGCTGGCTTTGAGGTAATTCTCATCCCCGACAACGTAAGCGGTATAACGCGACCGCATCAGCTGCTCCGCGGTTTCGGGAATGTTTTCTCCATTCAAAAACGGACCACAGCAATCATCCGGCGATGGCCCGCCGCAAGGACAAGGCTTGGTTTTTTTACTCATCGAATTTACGCTAGTGCACGACCAATCAGAATTTTTTGTATATCACTGGTGCCCTCATAGATCTGGCAAACCCGCACATCCCGGTAAATACGTTCGACCGGAAAATCGGCCAGATAACCATAGCCGCCATGAATTTGTATCGCCTCGCTGCAGATCTGCTCGGCGACTTCGCTGGCAAACAGTTTGGCCATGGCCGCTTCTTTCAGACAAGGCAGACCTGCATCTTTCATGCTGGCCGCGTGCCAGACCATTTGCCGCGCCGCTTCAAGTCGAGTAGCCATATCAGCCAGTCGAAATTGCACCGCCTGATGTTCAAATAAAGGCTTGTCAAAGCTCTGCCGGTCTTTCGCATACAGCAATGCCGCATCGAAAGCGGCGCGCGCCATACCCACTGATTGCGCGGCGATGCCAATGCGACCGCCTTCCAGACCCGACAAGGCAATCTTGTAGCCCATGCCCTCTTCACCGATCAATTGATCCGCAGGTATACGACAGTTTTCGAAAATGATCTGGGCGGTATCGGACGAATGCTGACCCAGCTTTTCTTCAACACGGGCAACGATATAGCCGGGGGTATTCGTGGGCACCCAGAAAGCGCTGATGCCGCGCTTACCGGCGGCCTTATCGGTGACTGCCAGCACAATCGTCACATCGGCATTTTTACCACTGGTGATGAACTGCTTGACGCCATTAATCACATAGCTGTCGCCGTCACGCGTGGCGGTGGTGTGCAAGGCCGATGCATCACTGCCTGCATGCGGCTCCGTCAGCGCAAATGCGCCGAGCATTTTTCCGGAGGCCAGTGGCATCAGCCATTGTTTTTTCTGATCATCGTTTGCTTATGCCATCCCGATGCTGCAGACCGGACAGTTGTTCACCGAGATGATGGTCGATGTGCCGCCATCGCCTGCAGCGATTTCCTCGATCACGAGGGCTAAGGCCAGATAATCGAGACCGGCACCGCCCAGGGATTCGGGTACTGCGACGCCGAATGCACCCAGTGATGCGAGCTGTGTCAATGCCTCACGCGGGAACTCGCGCTCACGATCCCAGCGCGGGGCATGCGGTGCGAGCTGCTGCTGCGAAAAGTCCCGCAGCGCGTCGCGGATCATCTGGTGTTGTTCGGATAAGACCATCGTTTTTATTTATCGACTAAAGCAATGATGCACTACGGGATAAGTGAATCTCGGATCTCACCCAACGTCAGTCAGTTAAGCAACGACGCTGGATCCCGGCATGCGCCGGGATGACATTTGAGAAGCTATCCGCCTAAAAATCGTCATCCCGGCGCATGCCGGTATCCAGTGTCTCTGAAAATATCACTACCACTCCATCTTCCTGCCGTCATAGCTCTGGAAACTACCGCTATCAGACTGCCTGAGTTTGCCAACCACACTGAGCATGCCCGCGACACTGTCCATCACCGAAGTCGGTGCGCCCGATCCACCCATGTCGGTTTTCACCCAACCCGGATTCATCGTCACCAGCGTGATGTCCGGATAATCATGACTGGCTGAGTGCACTGCCATGTTCAGCGCGGCTTTCGAGGCACGATAAATCCAGCCCATGCTGGACTCGGCCTCGGCAATACTCCCCATGCCGCTGGTGATAAAAACAAACCGGCCGACGGATGGTTTCAGCAAAGGCGCGAGCAAGGGAATGCTTTGCATCGCACCCAGTACATTCGCGTGCATGGTCGCATCAAAGGCTGCAAGCGCAGGCGGCTCGGTCGCACCATCAAATGATTCGAATACACCGGCGACATACACCACCAGATCGAGCTGCTCGCTGTCGAGACGCCAAGGTAGCTCGGCCAGCGACTCCGGCACCGTCACATCAGTGCGAATCGCCTGCGCGCCTTCGGATTGCAGGCGTGCCAGCGATTCATCATCGCGCGCTGTTGCAAAGACTTTGTATTTGTCTGCCAGCAGCTGGCGAACAAACTCGCGGCCTATGCCGCGCGATGCACCGATGATCAGGGCCGTTGTCATTTTTCAGATCTCTCCTCAGACTGCTTTCCAGCACCGCTTTTCAGACGCGGGGGTCAGACTCTATTGTCAGACCATTTCCAGCGCCATCGCGGTCGCTTCACCGCCGCCAATACACAGCGCTGCGACACCGCGTTTACCGCCGGTTTTTTTCAGCGCGCCCAGCAGCGTGACGATAATGCGCGCACCCGAGGCACCGATAGGATGGCCGAGCGCGCAGGCGCCGCCATGAATATTGATCTTTTCATGCGCAATGTCGTGCTCTTTCATGGCTGCCATGGCCACTGCAGCAAAGGCTTCATTGACTTCGAAGAGATCGACTTCCTTGCTGTTCCAGCCGGTTTTTGCATACAACTTTTCGATCGCGCCGACCGGTGCGGTAGTAAACCAGTTCGGCTCCTGCGAATGGCGAGTATGCGCAACGATGCGGGCAATCGGTGTAACGCCGAGTTTTTTTGCGGTGGATTCGCGCATCAGCACCAGTGCGGCTGCACCGTCATTGATCGATGACGAGGATGCCGCCGTGATCGTGCCGTCTTTTTTGAACGCAGGCTTCAGTTGTGGAATCTTGTCGATTTTCGCCTTGAGAGGACCCTCATCCTTGTCGATCACGACATCGCCGCTACGACCCGAGACTGTGACGGGCGCGATTTCCCATGCAAAGCTGCCGTCGGCGGTCGCTGCCTGTGCGCGCTTGACGGATTCAATCGCAAACGCATCCTGCGCTTCGCGGCTGAATTGATATTTGGCCGAGCAATCTTCCGCGTACGTACCCATAGCGCGACCTTTTTCATAGGCGTCTTCAAGGCCGTCGAGCATCATGTGGTCATACAGCATGCCATGACCGATGCGATAACCACCGCGCGCTTTCGGCACCAGATACGGTGCATTGGTCATCGATTCCATGCCACCGGTGACCACCACGTCATTGGTGCCTGCCACCAGCGAATCAAAACCGTAGATGGTGGACTGCATTGCCGAACCACACATTTTGGACAGCGTGACAGCGCCTGCGGATACCGGAATGCCGGCCTTGATCGATGCCTGACGTGCAGGTGCCTGGCCCTGAGCTGCCATCAGGCAGTTACCAAAAATGACGTCATTAACGACGTCGGGTTTGATGCCGGCACGCTCAACGGCAGCGCGAATCGCGACCGCGCCCAGATCATGCGCAGACAGCGAAGAAAAATCGCCTTGAAAAGCACCCATGGGGGTACGTGCGGCGCCGACGATCACGATAGGGTCTTGCATTGTTCTCTCCAATGAAAAGTTCAGGCCGCTTTCACGGCCGGGGTATGTGCCTGATGAATAAACCGGATTTCCTGCGGATATGGAAAGACGTCTTCAATCTGACCTTCCTGTATCCGTAATTTTCGCTGCCGCCAGTAATCTGCTGTCAGCAGATCGGCATGATGCTTCATGAAGTATTGTCTGACTTTGGGATTTCCCAGCAAAAAGACACCAAACTGCTCGGGAAACACATCATTTTTCGCCACCGAATACCAGGGCTCGGCAGACATCTCATCTTCTTCATTGCGTGGCGCGGGTATGTCGCGGAAATTGCAGTCCGAGATGTATTCGATTTCGTCGTAATCGTAAAACACCACACGCCCCTGTCGGGTCACGCCAAAATTTTTGTACAACATGTCGCCAGGGAAAATATTCGCGGCCACCAAATCCTTGATCGCATTCCCGTATTCCATGACCCCATGCTCCATCTTGGCCTCATCGCCCGCCGCCTCGGCTTCGGTCAGCCAGATGTTCAAGGGTGTCATGCGTCGCTCAATATACAAATGACGAACAATGATCTGATCAAGATCTTCTTCGACCAGCGAAGGCGCGACGGATTTCAGTTCAGTGAGCAGTTCTTCTGAAAAACGCGAGCGGGGAAAAGCGACATCGGAGTATTCAAGCGTGTCTGCCATGCGACCGACACGATCATGACACTTCACCAGCTGATATTTTTCTTTGACCAGCGCACGCGTGGTTTCCTTGGGTGGCGGAAAACTGTCCTTGATCGCTTTGAAGACATACGGAAATGAAGGCAGCGAGAACACCACCATCACCAACCCGCGAATGCCAGGGGCGATTTCGAATCGATCCGACGAGTGCGCGAGATGATGCAGAAAGTCGCGATAGAACGCAGCCTTTCCCTGCTTGTGCAAACCCAGAATCGTATAGATTTCGCTGCGCGGTTTATTGGGGAGCATGCTGCGCAGGAATTTCACATACGCAGACGGCACTTCCATATCGACCATGAAATAAGCGCGCGTAAATGAAAACAGCAGCGTGATCAGACCCACATCGGTTAGCACGGTGTCGAGCACCAGCTGTCCGCGGCGGTTGTGCAAAACCGGAATCACGAATGGATATTCGCGGCTGCCATTGACAATTTTTCCGACGAGGTAAGCCCCTTTATTGCGGAAAAACGGACTCGATAAAATTTGAATCTGATGATTCGGCTCAGGCGTCACGTTACCCGTCACACGACTCAGCCAGGCTTCGACCTGAGCGATGTCCCGATCAAGATCAGCAAACTCGCAATCAAACTGAAAATTGGTGACCATGCGGCGCAATGACTTACCCAGACCTTCGGCACCGGGGTAATAAACGCGATAGGCGGGCGTACCCTCGGCCGGCTCAATGTATTCGGTCGATACAGCAGGACGAACGAAAATGAAGTCGTTATTGAAATAGGTGCGGTGCAAGATCTTGCAGCAGACCGAATTGAAAAACGTCTCGGCCAGCTCGGGCTGACGATGATCCGTCAATAGGCCGATGTAATGCAGTTTTACTTCACGCCACACGCTGTCGGACAAATCAGCTTCATCATATTCGTCTTCGAGCGTCTGCACGCACTCTTTGACGCGCAGTTCGTAAAACGCGATACGCTCACGCGCTTCTGCCTGTGCCTGCTTCCAGGTCATTTGTTCGAAATGACGACGCGCAAGCTGACTCGACTGCCGGAACAAGCGATAGTGCTTGTCGAAGCCATCGAGTAGCACGCGCGCGATGTCAAACGCGATCTGCGAGGACAGGAGCTTGGGGAAATTCTGCATGGCGGCAGCGGATCAGGCAGTCTCGGCAAACAACTCGCGGCCGATCAGCATGCGCCGTATTTCACTGGTGCCGGCGCCGATTTCATACAGCTTCGCGTCACGCCATAAACGACCGACCGGGTAATCATTAATATAGCCATTGCCACCCAGTGTCTGTATCGCTTCGCCCGCCATCCAGGTCGCCTTTTCGGCGGAATACAAAATCGCCCCGGCCGCATCCTTGCGCAAAGCGCGCACTTGTTCAGGCGAGCCAGCGCGATCGCAGGCCTGACCTACCGCATAGACATAGGCCTTGCAGGCCATCATGGTCGAATACATGTCAGCCAGCTTGCCCTGCATGAGCTGAAATTCACCAATAGGCTGGCCGAACTGCTTGCGGTCATGGACGTAAGGAATGACGGCATCCATACAAGCTTGCATGATGCCCAGCGGACCACCGGAAAGCACGGCGCGCTCGTAATCAAGACCAGACATCAGCACGTTCACGCCACGCCCCAGACCGCCGAGGACATTCTCCGCCGGGACGCGGCAATTCTGGAACACCAGCTCACCGGTGTGCGAACCACGCATGCCGAGCTTGTCGAGCTTTTGCGCAACGGAGAAACCGGGGAAATCTTTTTCAATCAGAAATGCAGTAATGCCGCGCGGGCCCGCTTCGATATCGTTTTTCGCATAGACGACCAGGACATCGGCATCCGGACCATTGGTGATCCACATTTTGCTGCCATTGAGTACCCAGTGATCACCCTTGAAGTCAGCGCGCAGCTTCATGCTCACCACATCAGAGCCAGCATTGGGTTCAGACATCGCAAGCGCACCCACATGTTCACCAGAAATCAGTTTCGGCAGGTAGGTCGCCCTCTGCTCGTCGGTACCATTACGGCGAATCTGATTGACACACAGATTGGAATGCGCACCGTAAGATAGACCCACCGAAGCAGAAGCGCGGGAAATTTCTTCCATCGCGACGATGTGCGCGAGATAGCCGAGGCCGCTTCCACCCAGATTTTCATCAACGGTGATACCCAGCAAACCCAGGTCACCCATCTTGCGCCATAAGTCCATGGGGAACTGATCGGTGCGATCGATTTCGGCCGCGCGTGGCGCGATTTCAGCGGCAGCAAATTCACGTACCGCATCGCGCAAGGCCGCAATATCCTCGCCATGATCAAAACTCAGTCCCGGCAACTCATTCATAGATCGGTATCTCCGTAGCGGTATTGTTCAGGCGGCGCGACTGGCCGCAGTTTTCGCCCGCGTGCGCTGGCTGGACGGATGCTCGTCGAGCATCTGCTGGCATTTTTCTTCGTGCGCCGAAATTTCAGCGAGGGTCACTTCAATATCTTCGCGTTGCTGTTCGAGTGCTTCGCGATGGCGGGCCAGGACGGCCATGAAGCGCTTGAGCTGGGCGGCGGAATCTTTGGGCGACTCGTACATGTCGACCAGATCGCGGATTTCAGACAAGGTCAAACCGAGGCGTTTGCCGCGCAGCGTCAGCTTCAGGCGAGTGCGGTCGCGCGCGCCGTAGACTCGGGTGCGGCCACCGGCGCCTTCGCGGCTGGGGCTGAGCAAACCCTGATCCTCATAGAACCGGATCGCGCGCGGCGTGATATCGAATTCACGCGCCAGCTCGGTGATGGTGTAAGTTGCCATATGGATACGAATCAGATACGAAATCGCGCTAGAATCGACGTTTACGTAAACGTCAAGTGAAGCGGTATTGTAGGCGCGAGCCGCCCAAATGGGAACCCCGCGCGACGATATCCTGATCCCTTCCACATTTTATAAATTGAGCCCCATGAATCCTCAAGAAGCCGAGTTGGACTATGTCTTAGGCGAGACGCTGCCCGCGACCGGCAAAACCCTGGAAGTCGCGCCCGGCGTTCGGTGGTTGCGCATGGGCCTGCCGTTTGCGCTCAATCACATCAATTTGTGGCTGCTCGAAGATACGCGCGAAGCGGCTGATGGCTCGGTCGAACAGGGCTGGACGATCGTCGATTGCGGTATCGCGACTGACGCCACACGCCAGGCATGGGACGCGATATTTGCCGATGAGCTGCGCGGCTTGCCCGTGCTGCGCGTGATCGTCACGCACTGCCATCCCGACCATGTGGGTTTATCCGCCTGGTTGTGCGAACGCTGGAATGCACCGCTGTACATGACCGTCGGCGAATACGGATTTGCACGAATGATGTCAGCCGGTCTGCCGGGCGCCGACGGCCCGTCGATGCTGCCGCACTTTCAGGATCACGGTCTGACGGATCCGCTCATGATTTCGCAGCTGCAGGCGCGCGACAATTATTACCCCTCGCTTGTACCCGGCGTTCCGGAAGGTTTTATACGACTGGAAGAAAACCGGCCATTACGTATCGGTGGTCATCTGTGGCGCATTATCACCGGTACTGGCCACTCACCGGAGCATGCTGCTTTGTTTTGCGAGCAGCTGGGTGTGCTGATTTCGGGTGACATGGTGTTGCCACGCATTTCGACGAACACCTCTGTTTTTGCGATCGAACCGGAATCGGATGCGGTAGGCAACTTTCTCGACTCCATTCAAAAATTTATACCGCTGCCCAAGCAGACGCTGGTCTTGCCTTCGCACGGCAAACCTTTTCGCGGACTGCATCAGCGCATCGCGCAGCTGACCGCTCACCATGCCGACAGACTGGCAGAAGTCAGGGCTGCCTGCGTGACCCCGCAGTCAGCCGCAGACATCGTGCCGCTGATGTTCCGGCGCGACCTGGACATGCATCAGCTGACCTTCGCGATGGGCGAAGCGCTCGCCCATCTTCACAAACTTTGGTATGCGGGCGAGCTTCGCCGCTTCAAGGATGACCATGGCGTCTGGCGTTTTGTCAGCTTGGTGTAATAAAACTCGGCTTAGTGTGATGTTTGCTTGTCCGATCGGACAAGCAAACATCGAAATATGGATACATGGTTAAGTAGCGACAATACCTACTCTTTTTTCCCCCAAGGAATATTGACGCTGAAACCTGAAAAAATCGTGGCTTGCGCTTGCTTGAAAATCAAGTTGTCGTATTTTTGACAGAAGGTATTCACCGACATTACTGACTATTACACTTAGACGTGCAATATTGCGCGCCATGAATTCATTAGAAGAACGTTTGGCGTTCAGTGAACGGCTGAGACAAGCACTCAGTAACGCCAATTACTCTCCACGTAGTCCGACTGAGCTGGCTCGGGAGTTCAATCATCGGTTCCAGGGGCAATCGGTGACAGTCCATGCAGCCCGCAAATGGTTACATGGTGAGTCGATACCAACGCAGGAAAAACTGCGCGCGTTGGCTACTTGGCTGGATGTACCTGCCGACTGGCTGAGGTTCGGCAATGAAGGCGGCAAGGGCAAAGGTCAGGCATCGCAACTATCTTCGATGGAGGCTCGGTTGGTGACCAACTTGCAGCAACTGGACGAACATCACCGGCAGCTAGCGCATGAATTCCTGCGTCTGATGATCCGAATGAGCAAGAAAAAATAAACCCATCATCTTCATCTCTCTCGCGCTAGCGAGACAGGGTCAGCGTTCGCAAATAAGAGAGGCCGGCGATCGCACGACTTCCGTACCACGACAGATATTCCCCATCCACCAGCTGAACCGGTTTTCCCAACTGCCTCTCGAGCGCGTCGGCATGAACGTCGGTGAAATGGTAAGGCTCGGAAGACAGCAAAATTTCATCCACACGATCGAGTAGCGCCGAATCCCAGCGGAATTCAGGATAGCGCTTGTCGGAGTCGATTTCACACTGCTCCCAGCCTGCCAGCGCCAGCATGCGGGCGATGTAGGTATCGCGCGATATCGTCATCCACGGGTCTTTCCAGATGCAGTAAAGCACGCGCCGGACTTGCAATGATTGCGGCGCTGTCAGCGTCAGCGTTGACTGATACTCGCGCTCAAAAAGTTCACACAACTGCTCAGCCCTCTGGCTGACATTGAAGATGCCGCCGATCAGCCGATACAAACCGGGGTTGTCTTCCGGTGCCAGCGGATGGGTGACGATCACATGGGGAATGAATCGGGCCAGCGCCTCGACGGTGGGTTTTTCATTTTCATCGACATTGACCACCAGATGCGTCGGTGCCAGCGCGCGTATTTTGTCGATATTCACATCCTTGGTCCCGCCGATCTTGGGCACAGAGGCCAGCGCTTTATGCGGATGAATGCAAAAGCCGGTGCGTCCGACCAGCAAGTCCGCCAACCCGAGGTCACAGATCAGCTCGGTGACCGAAGGGACGAGCGAGACGATGCGCGGCGCATGGGCAGGATCAACCGTCGCATGCTGCTGACCCATCGCATCGGTGAATGCATTCTGGTGAGCGCCATTCTGCTGCGCGTCGTGTCGTCCACTCATCGCTTAATCACTGCGCCGGGCCGGAGGTCGGATCATCCTGATACGACGCTTTGTAAGGCGCGCGCGCCATCACACGGTCGTATAGCCAGTTAGGCAGGCATCGCAACAGCCACGACACACCACGCATGGGCCAGGGTATGACGACATAACTGCGGCCGGCATCAATCGCCCGCACCGCTTTACGCGCAAAGTCGGCGGCTGGCATCAGGAAGGGCATCGGATAGGTATTGATCTGCGTCATCGGTGTATCAATGTAGCCCGGGGCAATGGTCACGACCTCAATCGCATGACGGCGCAATTCGACACGCAGGGATTCACAGTAACTGATAACGGCAGCTTTCGACGCACTGTAGGCCTCGGCGCCGGGCAGACCACGGATGCCGGCAACACTGGCAATGCCGACCAGCCGCATGCCACGCTGGCCTGATGCCGTTTGCGATTTCATGGCCGAAATAAAAGGCGCAAAGGTGGCAACGGTTGCGATCAGGTTGGTCTGGATGATTTTTTCAAACACCGCCAGGTCGGCGGGCCGCTCGGTCAGCGTGCCATAAGAGATGCCAGCGTTGGCAATGACAATATCAATGCCGCCAGCGTGCGCCATAAATTCTTTTGCCGCGTCTGCAAGGGCAGCATGATCATTGACATCGGCAGCATAAATCCGGTGGGCTGCGGCATTCGGCAGCGCTGCAACCAATGCAGCCAGCGTGCTTTCACGCCGGGCCAGCAAGCCGAGCTGCGCACCCTGCGCTGCAAACTCGCGCGCCAATGCCAGCCCCAGTCCGCTGGAGGCGCCGGTGATGAAGACGCGCTTCATCGACGAACGCAACTCATTTTTTACGGGCGATCAGTGCGTCCATGACCTGCAAGGTCGCCATGTTCATCGCTGCCTCGGGTTGCCCACGCATTTTCGCGCCGACGATGGAAGGCGAGGTGACGTACTGACCATCGATGACGATCGTCGGTACGCCGTCGATGCGGTAGGCGTCTTGCATCTGACGCACACGGCTGACCTTCGACTGCACACTGAAGGAGTTGTAGACATCGAGGAATTTTTTGCGATCGATGCCCTGCTTCTCGACAAACTCAACGATCAGTTCTTCTTTATCCAGACGCTGACGACCGATATGCAACGCATCAAAATAGGCCTTGTGCACATCGAAACGATTCAGCGCTTCCAGCGCGAAGTACAGCTTTTGTTGCGGCACGAAAGATTCGCGAAAGCCGACAGGAATGCGCTTGAAAACGATCTGATCGCCGCGTTTTTTAACCCAGTCTGACAGCGCCGGCTCGAAAGCGAAACAGTGCGGGCAGCCGTACCAGAAAAATTCGAGCACTTCGATCTTCTTGCCCGCCTCAGTCGGCTGGGCCTGTGGCAGCCGCTGGAATTCCACACCCTCGACCGGATCCGACGGCGATGCGCTCGCGCAGAGCGCAACCAAACTGAAACTGGTCAGGGCAAGAAGTTTGTGTATCAGTCGCATGACATATCCTGTGTCGAAATAACGGTAGGGAGGTTTTATTTGGGTACCCGTACAACGGCCACATCAACGCCGTTGTCGGATAGCCTGACGCGAGTGCGGTTCATGGTTTCAACATCGGCAAACGGACCCACGCGCACCCGATACAGTACGCCCAGCTCCGACTGACGTTCAGCGATATTGGCGGCCACGCCAAGCAAAGCGAGCTTGGCCTTGGTGGCTTCGGCATCAATCGGTTCGCGGAATGCACCTGCCTGCAGGTAGTAAGTAAAGCGCTCATCCGGTGCCGGATCAGCCGCCGGGGAGGAGGCCGTAGCGTTCTTTTCCTTCTCGCGCGCTGGCGGCGTCACCTGAGGCGTGACCTGTGGCGTCACTGTGGCCGGCGCCGCCTGCTGCACCGCTGGATCCTTGTCGACCAGTTGCTCGCGACGCTCGCGCGCGCCACCGGGCAGCGTCTTGTTCGGGTCACCCAGCTCGCCCGCGGGCTGCGACTGCTTGCTGAGCTTGTCGACGAAAGGCAGGGGTGTCTTGGTGATCGTAATGGCTACACCCGCGGCAATCAGCAAGCCGAGGATCAGGCCGACGATGACGCCGGCCAGGGTACCGCCCTGCTCGCGGCGCAGCGCAATGCGTTTGCCCGATAAATAAAATTTTGCCTGCTTCATGCTCATCCTGCTCAGATCCCGATTGATATCCGGTCTACATTCGATCTACATCCGGGCCGGTGCCGAAACACCGATCAGTTCCAGTCCGTTGGCCAATACCTGACGTGTGGCCAGCAGGAGCGCAAGGCGCGCCTGACGGAGCGCGACGTCGTCGACCAGCACACGCTCTGCATTGTAGTAGCTGTGCAGTTCGCCTGCGAGATCGCGCAGATAAAACGCAATCTGATGCGGGCCCAGTTCCTCGGCCGCTTTTTTCAGCACGTCCGGATAATCGGCAATGCGGGCCATCAGCGCCACTTCTCGCGGTGCCAGCAGGGGAGCAAGATCCACCTCCTTCAGTGAGGCTTCATCACCCCCCCATTGCGCGAGCACCGAGCAAATCCGTGCGTGCGCATACTGAACGTAATAGACCGGGTTTTCATCCGACTGCGCGAGCGCGAGATCGACATCAAAAACGAATTCGGTGTCTGCTTTGCGCGAAATAAGAAAAAACCGCACCGCATCGCGGCCGCGCGTGAGGTCGCGCTTGCCTTCAGCGGCCGGGGCATCGCCGGCCGACCATTCGATCAGATCGCGCAAGGTCACATACGAACCGGCGCGCTTGGAAATTTTCACTTCCTCGCCGTTTCGCATCACGGTGACCATTTTGTGCAGCACGTAGTCGGGATAACCTTCGGGTATCCCCCGACCCGCTGCTTGCAAGCCGGCCCGTACACGGGCAATCGTGCCGTGATGATCGCTGCCCTGCACATTGATCACTTTGGTGTAGCCGCGCTGCCATTTGGTGATGTGATAGGCGACATCGGGCACAAAGTAAGTGTAAGTGCCATCGGATTTTTTCATCACCCGGTCTTTGTCGTCACCATAGTCGGTGCTGCGCAACCAGAGCGCGCCATCCTGCTCGAAAGTCTTGCCTGCTTTGTTGAGTGCATCGACCGCTGCCTCGACCTTGCCATCGCTGTAAAGCGACGACTCGAGATAGTAGTTATCGAAACGAACGCCGAAAGCCTGCAGATCCAGATCCTGTTCATGCCGCAAATAAGTCACGGCGAAACGACGTATCGATTCGAGGTCCTCTATATCGCCGCTGGCGGTCACCGGCTCGCCATTGGCTGCCGATACGGTTTTCCTGGCGAGGAAATCGGCGGCGATATCGGCGATGTAATCACCGTTGTAGGCGGACTCGGGCCAGTCGGCGTTACCCGGCTTGCTGCCTCGCGCGCGCGCCTGCACCGAGGCAGCGAGCGTGGCGATCTGAACACCGGCATCGTTGTAATAAAACTCGCGCAGCACATCAAAGCCCTGCGCTTCAAGCAGCGCGCAAATTGCGTCACCCAGTGCACCTTGCCGCCCGTGGCCGACATGCAGCGGGCCGGTCGGATTGGCGGAGACGAATTCCACCAGCACTTTGTGATCCTTGCCGTCGTTGGTGCGACCGAAGCATTGCGCATCAATGAAGACCCGACGAATCACATCCTGCTTGACCGACATCGCTACCCGCAGATTGATGAAGCCGGGACCGGCGATTTCAACCGTCTCGATCAGCCCCTGACGCGCAGGGTGCGCCATCAGCCCTTCGGCAAAGTACTGAGCCAGTTCGCGCGGATTTTTTTTCAGCGCACGCGCAAGCTGCATCGCGAGATTGCAGGCCAGATCGCCATGCGACGGGTCGCGCGGGCGCTCCAGGGTAATTTCAGGAAGTACAAGCTCGCTACCGGCGAGTACGGGGGCGGCGACTTCGGAAAAAAGTGCCGCGATTTGCGCTTTGTGTCGGGGGTGCATGGGCGGGAAATCAGGTGGGTCGCGCGGACGCGCGGACAAAGCGGTGATTATAGCGGCCCGCTGCGCGGCTTTTGCAGTTCTGAAAACGGCAAGGCGCCGCAGGGAATTCAGGCTGGACACTGTCTGCCTGCGAAACGGCATGGGCATGCAAGCCAGTACGCGCCCCGCAAAGGATGCCAAGGCCGCAAGCGGCCTGACGAGACGGGTTCCGGACCGAATTTTTTCCGAATCCGGGGATATTCGGACGTCACCGGATTCCGGCAACAAAAAAAAGCGCCCGAGGGCGCTATGAGAGGAGATATAGCTCTTGCATGTGCCGCAGCGCAGCATTAAAGCCCGAAGCACAGGGCCAGCATCGTCGATAAGTGCACGGGTGTCAATTAGAATTTACCATTCAATAGTAAACTTTAGTTGACAGTCATCGCCTGCCCCTCTAGAGTGCTTTCATGAATGATGCGGGCAATGCGTCCCGCCATGGAAGCTACATGAAGCTGTTAAGGCAATACACCCGAAAACTGGCGTCCTCGATGGGGACACAATGGATGCCTTTTGCCGATGTGGCAACGCCGGATCTGCCTTTATCGCGCCTGCTGCGCTTGTCAATGTTTCAACTGTCGATCGGGCTGGCGACCGCGCTGCTGGTCGGCACGCTCAACCGCGTGATGATTGTTGAACTGGGGGTGCCGGCCTGGTGGGTTGCGCTCTCGGTCGCGTTGCCGCTGGTGTTTGCGCCATTGCGCGCGCTGATCGGGTTTCGATCGGACACGCACCGCTCGGCGCTGGGGTTACGCCGCCTGCCTTATTTATGGATAGGCACGCTGTTGCTGTTCGGTGGTCTGGCCATCATGCCGTTTGGTTTGCTGGCACTGAGCGAACCGCAGCCGGGGATGCTGTGGATTAGCCGGATTGGTGCCGCGATGGCGTTTTTGCTGGTGGGCGCGGGCATGCAAGTGACCCAGACAGCCGGCCTGGCGCTGGCCACCGATCTGGCCACGCCCGAAACGCGGCCGCGGGTGGTCGCGCTGATGTACACGATGCTCTTGCTGGGTCTGGTCGGCAGCGGCGCGATTTACGGATGGCTGCTGGCGGATTTCAGTCCGCTGCGCCTGATTCAGGTCGTGCAGGGCTCAGCGGTTGCCGTGATCTGGCTGAACCTGAATGCGCTATGGAAGCAGGAAGCGCTAAACCGCGACCGCGCACGACAAGCGATTGAGCAGGTTGATTTCCGTACGCAATGGCGCGCTTTTGCCGGGCGGCCGGGTGTGAAACGATTTTTATGGACGGTGGGCGTCGGTACCTGCGCATTCAATATGCAGGACATCATCCTCGAGCCTTATGGCGGACAAGTGCTGCATCTGGGCGTGGGTGCCACCAGCATGCTGACTGCGCTGACCGCCGCTGGCGCGCTGCTGGCTTTCGGCATGGCCGCCGCGCTGCTGACACGTGGCGTCGATGCGGTCCGGCTGGCAGCGCTGGGTGCGCTGGCAGGATTGCCCGCCTTTGCACTGGTGATTTTTTCAGCACCGCTGGATGCGCCCCACATGTTTCGTGCCGGCGCTTTTCTGATCGGTGTGGGAGGCGGATTGTTTTCGGTCGGCACGCTGACCATGGCGATGGGTCTGGCGCAGGGTGAAGACGCGGGACTGGCACTGGGTGCCTGGGGCGCAGTGCAGGCGACAGCTGCCGGTGCATCGGTAGCCGCCGGCGGCATGATCAAGGATGTCATTGGTGCGCTGGCACAGGCGGGATGGCTGGGCGAGAGTCTGGTTTCGCCGGTGACGGGCTACAGCTTTGTGTATCACCTCGAAATGTATTTGCTGTTTGGTGTGCTGGTTGCGATTGGTCCGCTGGTGAGACGCAATGCACTGCCAACACGATCAAAGCAGAAGTTCGGACTGGCTGAATTACCCGGCTAGGCAGCAGGTATCACGCAACCACTGGTTTACCGCATGACGCAGTACGTATTACCGCATCAGTAATCAGCAGGCACCTCTATCTGAGCAGCACACGCTGGCAAAGCGACTTGGTTTCTCTTTGCAGCAGGTTGATAAAGGCAAAGAACCTAACAGGTTCTGAAGACAGTTCCCCGGGCTCGCGATTTTGCTCAGGGCCCAACGTCAGTAAGGAGACGCATCATGGAAACAATGGCCATTACCCAATACGTCGATGTAGCACAGCTGGTGCTGTATCTGTTCTGGATTTTCTTTTTCGGGCTGGTGTATTACCTGCTGCAGGAAAATCACCGCGACGGTTATCCGCTGGATTCCGGCCGCAACCCGCCGGTACAGATGGAAGGCTGGCCACCGATACCGACACCTAAAACCTATCTGATGGCAGATGGCAAAGAGGTCGTCATGCCGTATCCGCTACAGGCGCCGGAATTTCTGCAGGCCGAGCCACGCCATCGCTACATCGGCGCGCCGATCGAGCCGACCGGTAATCCGCTGCTGGCCGGCGTCGGTCCGGGTTCCTGGGCCAATCGTGCGGATGTACCTGATCACACACCGGAAGGCGAAGCGAAGATTGTGCCGCTGCGTACCCAGCCTGAATACGGCGTGGCCACGCAAGACAATGATCCGCGCGGCCTGCCCGTGCTGGGAGACGACAACGAAGTCGCCGGCACCGTCAGCGAACTCTGGATGGATCGCTCGGAAATGATGTTCCGCTACATCGAAGTCAAACTCAATGATTCGGACCGCACCGTGATGCTGCCCGTGCCGTTCGCGCGCATCACGGACGCGCATGTGAAGGTGCATGCAATTCTCGCGCATCAGTTCGCTGATGTGCCGGGTCTGCGCAATGCCGATCAAATCACGATGCTCGAAGAAGAAAAAATCTCCGCTTACTATGGCGCAGGCACACTTTACGCGACACCGGAACGCCAGGAACCGCTGGTATGAAGCCGCATCACGAACATGAATTCGAAGCGGCGCCGGGTCTCCCCGAGGCTCTGCCCGCTGGCGAACATATTCTCTGGCAAGGCAGTCCCGACTGGAAAATGCTGGCCGTCGATGCCTTTCATGTCAGACGACTGGCGATTTATTTTTCCCTGATGATTGCGCTGCATGCAGTCATGATCTGGGATGGATCCCTCGGCCTGCTCGCGAATCTGAGCGAGCTGAGTATCGGCGCGATTCTGGCGTCGATATCGCTGTCATTGCTCGCATTGACGGCCTGGCTTTCGGCCAGCACCACGATGTACACCATCACCAACCGGCGTGTGGTGATGCGCATCGGCATCGTGCTCACGCTCACGTTCAATTTGCCGCACCGCTGGATCAAGACCGCGCAGCTGCGTGATATCGGTCAGGGCTTTGGCGAAATCGCGCTCGAGCTCAAGGGTGATGACCGCATCGCTTATCTGCATCTGTGGCCGCATGCGCGCGCCTGGCATATCGGCCAGCCGCAGCCTGCTCTGCGCTGCATCGCGAACGCCAAAGAAGTCGGCACGCTGCTCTACGAAGCCTGGGAAAAACGGATGGCCGAAGTCGCCGCAACGCCAGATCTTCGCGAAGCCCGCATTCCAGTCCGCATGCCTGACGGCGTATTCGCCCGATGAAAACCGCCGAGTCCCCGGACTGGAAAGCCGGTCATGAGCGCCGCGCCCTGTCCACCGGACTCGGATTCGTACTCTTCCTCGTCGCCTGTCTGGCCTTAGTCGCCTGGGTTCGCTGGACCGGACCCGCGCCACAAGACAACATCAGCGCGCGCGCGGAACAAATCCGCGTGCTGCGCTTTGTAGACCAGCCGGACGGATCAATACAAGTAATCGATGCCCTCACCGGGGCCGACGTTCACAACTTTCAGGGCGAACAGGGTTTTGTGCGCGGCACGCTGCGCGCACTGGTCCGGGATCGTCGTCTGCAGGGATTCGGCGCGGATCAGCCTTTCGAGCTGATCGCGCACGATGCAGGCCGACTCAGCCTGCATGACCCCGCCACCGGCTCGACGATTGCGCTTGAGTCGTTTGGCTCCAAAAATATTGACGTGTTCGCGCGTCTGATGCGATAGGACACACCATGAACACGCCGAAAGCCATCGTCATCGGCAGCGGCTTCGGCGGACTGGCAGCAGCCGTACGTCTCTCCTGCAAAGGTTATCAGGTACAAATTCTCGAAAAGCTGGATGCTCCCGGGGGACGTGCCTATGTCCACCGTCAGGATGGCTTCACGTTTGACGCCGGCCCCACCATCATCACCGCGCCGCAGTTGCTGGAAGAACTGTGGACACTGTGCGGTAAAAAATTCTCCGACCACATCACCCTCAAACCGATGGAGCCCTTCTACCGGATCCGGTTTGATGACGGCAGCTGGTTTGATTACAGCGGCGATGAAGCGACGATGCGCCGCGAAGTGGCGCGCTTTTGTCCGCAAGATTTGCCCGGCTATGATCGTTTTGTCGCGGCCGCTGATCAGGCCTGCAAGCTGGGCTTTGAAGATCTGGGCGGCATGCCTTTCAATAGCATCGGCGATTTGCTGGCTGCGTTGCCCAGCATGATGCGCATGAAAGCCTGGGAGAGCCTCTACACGCTCGTTGCCCGCCACATCAGCGATCCCAAGCTACGTCAGGTGTTCAGCTTTCATCCGCTGCTCATCGGCGGCAATCCTTTTTCGGTCACTCGCGTCTACAGCCTGATCAATACGCTGGAACGTCGCTGGGGCGTGCACTGGGCGATGGGTGGCACCGGCGCGCTGGTGCGCGGACTGGTGAATCTGCTCGAAGAGCGCGGCGTGAATCTGCGCTGTAATGCGGCGGTCACGCGCATCAATGTCAGCAACGCCAAAGCGACTGGCGTCACGCTGGAAAATGGCGAAATGATCAACGCC
>JACCDX010919852.1_pt1 | contig 19700 bp, 12 predicted proteins | sample 7449681 | NCBI WGS metagenome assembly JACCDX01 (sample SAMN15323450, study PRJNA562643) | freshwater metagenome | isolation source: river surface water | place: USA:Blue River Watershed | collected 2017-08-18
AATAATTCTTGAATCAGAAGTTTACAAGAGAATGGAATACGAACTTCACTGAATGCCGAATGATTTTGGCAATAATTACATTCTTGAATATTATACGTAATATTAGTTCGTTTATCGGTGTTAATATTATAATTGGAAATAACACCGCATAAATCACAAACGTGAACTTTGTAGTTATCTGACATATCCATCAAACGTTCCTTAAGAAAGACTGAAATGCCGTGACAAAGGATAGCATCACGTTCCATTTCACCAATACGAAGACCACCATCACGGGCACGACCTTCACTACATTGACGTGTCAACATCACAACCGGTCCAGTTGAACGGGAATGAATCTTATCTTCAACCATATGTTTAAGACGTTGATAAAATGTAGGACCAATGAAAATCTTAGTTTTCATCTGAGAACCATCAATGCGAGAGTACAAAACCTCATCCCCATAATGGTCAAATCCCTGAGCAGCCAAGGCTGTACCGATTTGTTCAGGACGAAGACTAGTGAATGCCGTAGCATCACCAATACCACCTAAATTACACGCAACCTTACCAGTAATACATTCAATCAAATGACCAACTGTCATACGACTAGGAAGCGCGTGGGGATTGACGATAACATTAGGAACAATTCCGGATTTAGTGCGTGGCATATTCTCTTCCGGATAAATCATACCACAAGTGCCCTTTTGTCCGTGGCGGCTTGAATTTCCAGTCCAAACCGGAATCTTGCTATCAACGTCTTTAATCATAAAAATACCAGTTGATACAGTTACGCAATAAACATCTTCAGTCCAATCATTAATAATTTTAATATTTGATGGATTAATTTTAATTGTATTTACATCAAATTGTAATTCCGAATGAAGCATCAAACGCTCAATCACCGAATCTTCATCAGGGATTGATTTCGCAATCAAACCCTTAAATGCTTCAGAACCAATCACCCCATTAATATCAGGGCTACTTAAATTATTATCAATAACATCAATCAAAACAGATGCCGCAGAAGCATCCATTTCATAAACCCACGCAGGTAATTGTGGATTACATTCCAAATCAACATCAATTAATTCGTAAAGAAATTTAGAAGATAAAACTACTTCCAAACGACGTTCACAATAAATCACGTCATTCTCAGCATCACCATTCAAATGGGAAATCAAACGACGCATACCACGAATCAGGTTAGCATATTTATCAGCCAGTTTCCATTCTGGTTTTGATTTTAATTTATTATATAGAGCATTCTGTTCTTTAGGACTTAATGTTGTTCGTCCCTCAGAAATCGCCTCAATTTCTAAACGAGCAATATCAACATCATTTCTAATTTCTTCATCTGTTTGAACAAAATCAAAGATTAATGAAAATGGAGTATTGATATTGTCATTATTATTATTTTTATTATACTTAACTGATGTTCCATATTTAAGCCAAATACCCAACAAGACAGCTAGGAATTTGCTTTCATATTTAACATCTCCATATGAGGTCGTCAATCGTCCAGATTTAAAAACACCATCGTTGGTCATAACGAATGGTTTTTCGTCTTGATACAATTGCTTGGCCGTAATTAAGCGATAATGCCGAGTACCTTGTTGTTTAGCATAAATACGATGTTCAGGAGTTACAACCAAATTAAAATTAGCTTCCTCGTTGCTAAATTGAAGCATTTGACACGGTTGCTCCTTATCTTCGTGCGGAAAATGAATTTTCTCGGAAGGTCGTTCATACCGAATAATTTTAGATTTATCATCATAAATCATTACACGATAACGTGGGTCATAATATTTAATTTCAACCCATCCATTTTCGGTCATTATATTAGTCGTTCCAGGTAAGCAAAACTTATCACCAACCGTTGGAATACGAATTGACCGAATTTTAACCTTACAAAAACGAAACCCCTCAGAATTACGGCTTTCATAGACCTTGTCTACGAAACCTTCTTCATTGGTTCGGATTGGAGTACTAATATCACGATAAACAACCTTGCTGATTGATTTATCTTGTTGGCGAATCGGAATAATTTTACCGATAATAATATCACCTGGATAAACATATACGTTCTCCTTAATAAATCCACGTTCATCCAAATTCTTGTAGGATGTCTCACGTTTTTTACCAATTGTGATATCAAACTTACGATCACCAGTAATCACATCAATTTGACCTGGATTAGCGAATTTTTCTTCTTGACCAGACGATTGGATTTTCTTTTCTTCATCCTTATAGGAACGATAAAATACCGAATTAAAATACCCCCGGTCAACCGCGGATTGCGAAATAATTACCGAATCCTCCTGGTTATAACCAGTATAGCAAAGGATGCATACGATTGAATTAATACCATTGGAGATTTTATCACCGTGGAAATATTTAGAAAATCGCGTATTAACCAAAGGACGTTGTGGATAACGTAAAATATGCGCTAGTGTATCTAAACGCAACGCATAATTAGTTGCGTAGATACCCATCGCTTGTTTACCTTGGGCACTTTGATAAGTATTACGCGGTGATTGATTGTGATCCGCGAAAGGAATACACGACGCAAGAACACCTAACATCATACCCGCCATAATTTCACAATGTGTGTATTGATATTGATATTTATCGCGTCCAGTGTCGTATAATTCACGCTGGCTAACGGCGATTAAAAGATTATTAGATTCAATACAATCAATAAATTCAATTACACCTTCTTTAATTTCTTTGTTTTCAATTAATTTAGTCCGCATTTCGTCTGGAGTTAAACCAGACTGTAAATCATAAATAATACGCTCATTAGTTTGTGGAAGAATCAGATTATTCCAGCGAATGACTTTATTTTTTAATTTAGTAATATGAGACATCTTAATACGTAACTTATTCGGTGAATCAACAATACAGAGGGGGCGTGCTAAACGTCCACCATCCGTGTTAATATAGATTTCTTTATTCATTTGATGCCAAAAGATTGATGTATAAATGTTCAAAAGGCCTTGGCGACGATAGCTACGTAATTTAGGAACTAGAACATTTGGTTCTCGTGTAATACCATAAAAGTCGCCATTGACGAAAATCTTGGTGTGATGATACAATTCCGCGAGTTCAACATCGTGAACTTCGGGAACAGCTAAATTACGGAGTTGGTACACAACAATCGCCGGAGGGCTAGGGTTAGTAATAATGGAACCATTTGATAAATTCTTAACTAGACCAACCGAAGCACCTTCAGGTGTTTCGGCGGGGCAAACATTACCCCACGAACTATTATGAATTTTACGTGGTGGAATGATTTTACCATTCTTTTCAGCCGGTGAATTAAGACGTCGGAGATGCGAAATAGCACTCGGATAAGTTAAACGACTAAGAACTTGCGCAGTTCCGGAGCGCGATTTAGAGCGCGAACTTTTAACTTTCCAATCACCGGTTGCCAGTGAATATTTAAGACCACCTTCAATAATATTGGGTTTTACCAATTTTGAAATATTATTAATGTTAATGATTTCAGTAATATCATTCTCGGATTTCCAATTCTTATTATTCTTTAATTCTTTAACAAGTGACTTCTTAATATCCTTGCCAAGTGCTTTAAAACATTGATGAGTTAAACTACCCATCAGAATACCCGATGGGTCCACACGTTTATTAGCATAATCATCGCGATCATCGCAAGTCATATCATTCCCGTGTAATTCATCATTAATCATACGATTAACCATATAACCTAGAAAATATGCTTTCTTTTTAAAATCGGGACCACAATGAGGCAAGAATTCTTCTTCAAGAATTTTCTTGAGATATTGAAGTTTATCATCATTGCTTAGACGAATATCTTTTGGAGCACCTAAATAGGTAATGTTGCGGACAAGATATTCTAGAGCGACAACTTGTTTAAAATTTTCAGTTTTGAATTCTGTGATGGAATTTTTAATATCATCAATTGAAGCACGAAGTAATTCAATCATATCTTTATTTTCTTTGGCTTCTGTGTCATAGACAATCATTTTAATAATTTCTAAATCGGATTCAATACCGAAGGCAATAAAGAATGCCCATAATGGAAGGTCAATACGAAAACGATTAGCGACAACGCGAATTGCTTTATCTTTTGCGCGAATTTTAAGACTAGTGCTACGAATAGCACCGAAAAACTCCTCGGATTCGGATTTAACTTCGCAAGAATTAGTAAAACTATTTTTGGGTTTGTTGTTGGTTTTGAAAATATTAACCATATTATTTGCGGAACGTTCTTGGGCAATGATGACCTTTTCGTTTCCGTTAATGATAAAATAACCACCGGGGTCATAGCGACATTCGCCTAACTCTTTCCGAGATACGTGTTTATATTTGCTTAAAACACAATACTTAGATTGAACCATAATCGGGATTTTCCCGAGAAGAACTTTAAATAATTTACGTGTATAGGTGTTTTCAATTTCTAGATTATCGCCAGAACGACGAATAATTTTAACTTCCAGATCAGAACGTAAATTAGACGCATAGGTTAAACTACGAGACCGCGCTTTAGCCGGTGTCATTTCGTCAAAACTACCATCATTCTCGGAAATCATAGGTGGTTCAACCGCGATTTCTCCGAAACTTAAATGGAATTCATATTGGTATTTATTAGCATCCTTTTGGTATTCATAATAAACACAAATAGGATTAAATTGTGTAATAATATCTGGGATTAATTTTGCAACATAATAATTAAATGAATCAATCTGGTGACGCACCAATTGATGACCATCACGACATTGATTGAAATAACTGTCTAAAATATGAGGATAATCTTTTTCTAAATTGGCTTCGGTATCACGTTCTTTTTCAACGATTTGTTTAATGTCAGTGTTGTTTGAAATACTTTTGCTCATCTTCAAAAAATTAATTATAATGGTTAGTTCGTTTTATATAATTCAATTTTTTCTTATGTATTTTTTAATACTTTTTTAAAAAAAAAGTAATATCAAAAACACCCTTTTAAAACTAAAGATTTTAAAAGGGCGTAAGCCCCAAAAAAATAATATCAAAAAAATACTTTTTTAGAAAAAAGTAATATCAAAAAATTGAATTAATAATCATATTAAATAAAGATTAATAAAATAACATCATTCTACAAAATGAGTGCTCAAAATCAAGACGCTTTTAAGTATCGTCATATGACGCTCACTCCTGACTTTCACTACATCTCCAATCAAGAACGCAATGATTGCCCTCACGAATTGGGTGAAGGTCGCGTTGCCTACTGGGAGGGTGGTGACCTCGGGCTTAAACGTTCGTCAATGCCCAAGAACGTGTCTGCTGTTTACCAAGCCTGTAGTTTTAATAAGATGCCTGAAAATGCTGAAAAAGACAATTATGGTCTTTATTGGCCTCATTCGGACGAATACTACAAGCAACAATACTTTGCCAACCAAAATTAAAAGAAACCTTACTTAGGTTTTATTTTTTCTTTCATTTTAAGTTTTTATTTTTGTTTTTATTTTTGAAGAAAAAAATAAAATATAATCTAAAAATAAAGAAATGCGAAAGAATTATTTAATACACGACAATGGTGGCAGACCATTCAGAGTAGAAGTTAATCCATCTGAAAATATGGTTAATGTATTTATCAATTATAAATTTGATGAATATGAAAAAAAGTTTAATAAAAAAGTTTTTTCATCTAAATATCAAAAAATATGGATTGGAAAATCACCAGAAACAGAAATGACTTTATTTAGTGGTGGACATGGTAGTAAGTTTGATGGTAATACTATTTTATTAGAAAAAAGTAATAATTCGTGTGTTTTTATTGGTGATAATATCTTTAGTTTTAAAACCAAAGGACCTATAACTGAATATGTATCTCCTGTTGGTAATAATGATGTCCCATATCCATATGCTATAGATCAAACAGGAACTGTTTATTTGATGATTGAAAATATTACTATAACACCAACTTCAGCAACATCTAAAACTATGTCGAAAAAAATTTATATTGAGAACCCTTATCTTTTTTATTATATGTTAGACAGATATTTAAATGGAGTTAAATTATATAAGAAACAAGAAAATCAATTTGATTCAATATTAAAATTAGCTAATATTAATAAATCTATGAAAAAAGAAGAATTAGTTAAGACTTTAGGAATAAGTAGTATTCCAACTTATAAAGAATTAGTTAAAAGATTATAAAAAATTTTAACTTTATCTTTTTATTCTTTCATTTTTAAGTTTTTATCTATTGATATTATAAATTAAATTATAATTAAAATTATAAATTAAATTATAAATGGCAGGAGGTTTATTCAAAAACTATCCATTTGAATTAAATATCAAATGTGTTATCTTTAGCACCATAATTATCGCTTTATTTTTCTATCATCCACCTGAGATGAATATAATCTGGAAATGCTTTATTGCCTTACTTTTATTTGTCGTAGCATATGTCGCAATGGCCTGGTATGATTATAAATTTGAATGTACTAAACTAGCACTTAAACGTGGTTCCCGTGGTGGTGTTACTACACTTTTAAAGCCAGAACCACACACAGAAAGTCAAACAGACCCCAGTAAAGATACCCCAGATGAAAAAAAACTAACAATGGCATTAATCAATATATATCATTTATTTATTATAACACCTTTATTACTATACATTGGTATTAAAGGTAATGATCTAAAAAATAAAAATCAAACATCAATGGCTATCATCTTATTAATTGCTAATCTAGCATTTGCCATATTGTATCATATCGTTAGAGTAATGAGAAAATTCAATGGTGTATCACTAGGACACGTAATTGGCGGCCTTATCGGGATTGTATATTTAGTATTGTCACAAAGACCTCAATGGTTCTATTATGTTTTGATATTTATTGCGGTTTATGCTGGATTAAAACACGGATACGAATTGATGATTAAATCCCATTCAGCATTACATACAGAAATGTTATAATTTATAATTTATTATTTATTATTTATTATTTATTTCATTTATAAAAACGATAGAATAAAATAATAAATATGATTAATATGAATAATGTAATTGCTCCACCAATTAACCACCATTTTAAGTTACTTTCTGGTTTAGATGTTGGTGTTGGGGTTGATGTTGGGGTTGATGTTGCGGTTGATGTTGAAGTTGGTGTTGATGTTGATGTTGAGGTTGGAGTTGCGGTTGGTGTTGATGTTGGGGTTGATGTTGAGGTTGATGTTGGAGTGGGTTTGATACCCATTAATGAATCATAATCAACTGGGAATGGTAAAGTTTTTAAAGGTACAAGTTCACGTTTGACTGGATAATAAATATTATCTGATGGTTTTCTCTTTTTTTTGGGTTTTTCAGTCTTTGTGTTTGTGTCTGATGTTTCTTCTTCTTCTGCTACATCAATTTCGTTATATTCGGCATTTTCGTCAATATAATCGGTTTCATTATCATAAGAATAGTCAACATTGACGGTAGTTTTCATATCATCATTGTCGTATGGCATCCAATGACCTCCTTTGTCTACACATTCTTTTTTGGTTTCTAAATCTACATAGGGATAGCAGGCGTATTTATTAAATTCAATTGGGCCTTGTAAATTATGTTGGGCGGTTACGAACCCTTTGTAGAGACCACTATTTTTATTGACGTGGGCCTTACTTAAGTTTGATTCGGCATTTTTTAATCTTTTAATCATTTCGTTTCCGTATGTTTCATCATCTTCTTCTACAGCACCTAATGTTTGGAATGGTTCTAGAAATCTTTCAGTATTAATATTCAACTCTTTTTCTTTGATTAATTTAGTTCTACGATTAATGATATCTCTAGGTAGTAGTTTATTATTATTTTTAACTTCAACATCAATCCCGCTTTCAATCAAAAATCTAGCAACTTCATCCGGATATTTGGAATACATATATGTAATATGTAAAGCTGTATTACCTTTTTTGTCTCTAACTAATAACATTGCTGGATTTTGATTAGTTAAATAAACAACACTTCCTAGTTTACCATATTTAATGGCATAGAAAAGCGGAGGCCATCCTTTAAAATCAAAGACATCTGTCTTAGCACCATAGTTAACCAATGTTGATAAAATCACATCATCTGCATATTCAGCCGCGTAATGAAGTGGATACATACCTTGGTCAACTGAACGAATATTAAGGTCAGCACCTCTGCTCAATAATAAATTGACGACCTTGGTTGCTTTGAGTTTAATTGCTCTCAATAATAAAGTATCACCATTGTCTGTATCAGTCAATACATAATCTACACCTGATTTTTTGTTTGTTGATTTATAGTTATTCAAGAATATTGTAATTGCTCTTACATTGTCTTCAGTTATGTTTTCGTTTAATTTTAAATCAGTGTAAACACGGGTTTTATTAGATTTACTGGAACCACTTATTAAATCACCAAATGAGATATCATTATTACTACATTGTTGTTGATAACAAGTTGGGTTTAGTTTTTCAAATCGTAGGACATTGTCTTTAACATTGGCTGTGTTTTCACCGATTTTACATAATAAAAAAGGATTGACTTGTTGCCATTCTGGTCCACGACATTTGGATAAATCTTCACATTTATCTATTGATTTAATTTTACCAAATTCACGGTTAATTCTAAATTTATTATTTTTATATTTTTCTGTTAGTTCAGGTGTCATTTTGAATTTGGTTTCTTGTGGATCACAACAAACCCCTTTTTCACCGTTTTTATTTAAACATTTACTGTCAAAAACTTTCATCGCTGATTGGATATCATCGTTAGTGAATAAGGAACCTGTTATCGGATTTATTAGACCTGTGAATTTTGTTTTTTCCGAAATTGACTCAATAATATTGCATTCTTTAGATTTATCAATACAGGATATTTTATAAAAATCTGCCATTATTGCTTTTTCTCTTTACTTATTTATGAATAAAAAAATTAAGGTTTTTTTATGTAAAATAAATAAAAAATCAGTAATGATTATCTCTTAGTTTATATTGATTATATAAATTTGTGTTTGATATTTGTGATAAGTCTCTAACAATTTATGATATGATTTTTTAATATCTTCGTCAATATTTGATACAATTGGTAAAATATCAATAGTCGCCCCATTTATTTTATCAAATAATTCAAAAGAGTGATTAACTATATAACTAGAAATGGCTTTACTAACTTCTTTTGGTTTGTCAATATCACTTGCGCAAAAGTATCCCATTATGATTTTATCATTTTCAATTGTTTGAATTTTACGAAACTGTTGAGAATATTGTTTTTTAAAAACGTATCTAAAATTGAGTTTGTTGTCGTTCATCATACTAATACTTTGACCGAATTTTTCAATATCCCCACTTATCAGAGATTTTGAAATTTTAGCATCAAATACACCATAAATGATAAAAGTATTATCCACAATCTTACCAATTATATAATCGTGTTCTAATTTAATCCCCGAATAACTCATTAAGAATTCAAATTCAATATTAGTAAGAATCTCAAAACCATTTTCATCTAGGACCGGTTTTATTTTATCATAGACAATTGTTTCGTATTTTTTGCCAATCGCATCATCCCAATTGATTTTTTCATAATCATTCAATGACTTAAATAAATCAGGTGAATCAGGTGTTAATACATCAACCTTAGAAAGGTAATTATTAATTTGATTCATAATAATTTCTTGATTGGATAATGGTATTTTATCACCACTAAATAGAAACTTTTCATATACGATTTTTTCAACCACCTCTCTGGTATAATTTTTAATCTGATTTTTCAAATTAAATATTTTCACATTTATCTGTCTAATAGAATAATCATCATCTTCACCCAAACCCTCAGAACAATTTCGCATTCGGCTTTTAATTCTTTCAACTTTTTGCTTAAACTCATTGATTTGTAATTCAATCTGATAATTTGATTTATTAATCGCATCCATTATATAATCAATTATTTCATCATACTTAAGATTCATATCAATCACAAAATTACCATACAACTTAAGTTGATCAAACAAATCATCCAATTCTTTTGTTTTTCCAGCATCAGAATCAGCATCCTTTTTAAAGATGGTTTCTAGATACATTCTAGTCATCTGATATTTTGATAAATTAAATTTAACTGTAATCGCAAAACGATAACGAAGATTCTTAACAATTTTATACATCGCATTATTACTCATAAAACTATCAATATATTTGGAAATCATCTTGATAAATGTCGCTGGTAAAATCAAATAATTAGACATATGACTAATTTCAGATGTCGTATCAAAATCACTCATATGCGTATTTTCCTTATTTTTAATATCACCAGTCAAATTTTGTAAAAGATGGGTTAATTCCGAATTCATTTATGATTAATGATTTATGATTAATGATTTACGATTAATAATATTATAATTCAATATCAATTTTATATTTATATGTCTTACATAAAAATTAAAAAAACAAAATTAAAAATACTTTAACATATAATAGCGATTATTACATTATCATTTAATAATATGTAATTACAGTTAGAAGATGTTACGATTATTTAGATTTCTAGATGCATAACTATGATTAACAACTTTTTTTGAAATTTACTTCGTATTTATTAAATTGATTTGTTATAATTAGTTATATTACTAGAAATCTAAATAAATATACTTTTTTGAACCAATGGTTTTAAAAAGTAATATCAAAAAAGTAAGTTTTTGGGGCTTATGCCCTTTTTGTTAAAAAGAGTGTTTAGGAGGAACAAGTAGTACATTCCGGATTATCTCTCATACAAGCATTTCCATCATTATTAGAGGGTTTCTCTTCATTGCGACGACGACCACGTGCACTACGTTGTAATCCAGTTGTGGATGCCGATGCCGATGCTGAAGTTGAAGTTTGTTCCTGAGATGGTGTTGTTGTTGTTACTGTAATTTTCTTAGCATTAACAGCCCGACGTGTACGAAGATAATATTGACCAGTTTTAAGACCCTTCTTCCATCCATAAAAGTACATAGCCGACATTTTATTATGGTCCAAATCAGACACCCATAAATTCATACTCTGGCTCTGGCAAATGTACATCCCGCGGTCAACCGCTTGGTCAATAATAACCCGCGGAGACATATCCCAAGCTGTTTTGTAAATGTTTCTAATCTCCATCGGAATTTCATCTAATTGTTGAATAGACCCTTCATTGCTAATAATCTTATTCTTAAGGTCCTCATTCCATAACTTCAATTCAATCAAATCACCAATCAGATGTTTATTAATAATAATAAATTCACCCGCAAGAGTTCTACGTTTGTAAATCATAGACGTAAAAGGTTCACACGATTCATTATTACCTAAAACTTGCGCCGTACTAGCAGTCGGCATAGGAGCCAATAAAAGACTATTACGCATCCCCACCTTCTTAACACGTTCCTTTAAAACATCAAACTTCGCCTTCATCTCTGCCGTTGGTTCCTTACCCCAAAGGTCATATTGAAATAACCCCCGAGATGTCGGCGAACCCTCAAAACTAGAATAGCTACCAAAGTGCGAAGTCATCTCCAGCTCCTCCTGGATAGGTTTAAGGATATTTTCCAGCTCAGTTTTCTCCTTCTTTTGGGCTGGTGTCATATCCTTCTTCATCATCGCCAATAATTCTTTGTATTTAATCATCATACTTTCGCGTTTTTCAGCAATATCAATAGAAGTCTTCACCGCTCCATAATAAATATGTTCAAAAATCCGTAGATTAATTTCCATCGCCTGGGGGCTATCAAACGGCATTTTGAGCAGCGCATATACATCCGCTAAACCTTGGACTCCGATACCAATCGGGCGATGTTTCTTATTTGATGTACGACACTTATCAACCGGATAATAATTAAGGTCAATAATTTTATTAAGATTACGAACAATCACACGAGTCACCTCCTCCAAATGTTCAAAATCAAAAAACCGTGTTCCGGTTTCATCATTAACTTTAACAAACTTAGGAAGACCAATTGACGCTAAATTACAAACCGCTATTTCATCTTTATCGGTATATTCAATAATCTCAGTGCACAAATTAGAAGACCAAATTGTTCCTAGGTTCTGTTGATTAGATTTACGGTTCGCTTGATCCTTAAATAACATATACGGTCCACCAGTTTCCTCTTGCGATTCTAGGATACGTTTCCATAACTTTTGCGCCGGAATACTCTCGCGGCCACGACCTTCGTTTTCATATTTAAGATATAAAGCATCAAAAGCATCACCGTGGACGTCGTGGAGACCAGGTGCTTCATCTGGACTAAATAAGGTCCAATTCATATTACCCTCTACCCGTTTCATAAAAAGATCGGGAATCCAAAGTCCATAAAAGAGATTACGTGCTCTCATATCCTCGGAACCTTGTGGTTTTTTAAGGTCAATAAACTCAAAGATATCACAATGCCACGGTTCCAGGTAAACCGCGAATGACCCTTTGCGTTTCCCACCACCTTGATCTACATATTCGGCGGTTGTATCAAATGGACGCAACATAGGAACAATGCCATTTGAACGACCATTGGTACCGTTAATAATCGCGTTTTTACCACGAACATTATGTATCGCTAGACCAATACCACCTGCTGTCTTAGAAATCAGTGCGCATTCTTTAAGTGTATTGTAAATTCCATTGATGGAATCGGATTCCATCGCCAATAAGAAACAGGAACTAGCTTGCTCGTGACGTGTTCCCATATTAAATAAAGTTGGTGTTGCGTGTGTGAAATAACCTTGAGACATTAATTCATATGTGTAAATTGCTTCTTTGAAATCATTGCGATGAATACCGAGGGCTACACGGAGATACATATCTTGGGGGCGTTCAACCGGTTTACCGTTGACACGAAGGAGGTATGAACGATAAAGGGTCATAAAACCGAAGTAATCAATGTTGTAATCACGTTCATATTTGATGATGTTGTTGAGTTTATTTTTATGATGTTGGACAATTTTATAGAATTCGGTGTTAATAAGGGGTGAATCGTTTCCGAGGGTGTCTTTATTACGATACAATATTTCCATCGTTTCTGAGAAGGATGGAGAAGTGTTTTTGTGATGATTGGAAATAATAATACGTGCTGCGAGGGTTCCATAATCGGGGTGCTTGGTGGTTTGATACGCACAAATTTGAGCACCTAGTTCATCAAGGTGAGAAGTTGGAACATCAGGATAAATCTGGTCTGTTATTTTTTGGGCTACGGCATCGGGGTTAACCTTGAGACCTTTGGCGAGGATACGAATACGTTTACCGACTTTACCGAGGTCAATACGTTCGCGACTACCATCGCGTTTAATAACATACATACCTTCATTATGTTGTTCATTATCATCAACACCACTTAAAATAATATCCAATGGATGATCGCCAGAACTAGATTTATTTTCCATTTTATGTTATGTAATGTATTTAATTTACTTTTATTTTACTTTTATTTTTTAATTGATGAAATTATACTTATTTAAAATTAATTAATTATTTCTTATTTTGTTTTTTAATTTAATCAAAAATAAAAGAAAAAAGAAAAAAGAAAGAAAAAGAAAAAGAAAGAAAAATCAAACTCGTAATTTTTACATATTATTTCTAAGATATAATGCATCACCCCATCCGTGTGATGTCATATTTGTCAAAACTCTTGTAAAACCATATTCGTGTAAAAAACTATCAACTTCATTTACTAATCCACAACCTTCGTATAATTCTTTTTCATTGATTTCTAGATAAATAGCTTTCGCATATTTAATTGAATTTGTTGCGCCTTTTAATGCTAATAATTCAGCACCTTGAATATCAAAATTCCAAAAGTTGTATTTTTCGGGATTAATGTTATTTTCTTTAAAAAACGTATCAATCGTTGTGGTGTTTCCCTTAAAACTACTAACATAATGAACCCAAGGATGTTCAATTAAATGAGTTTTTAAATTTAGAATACTAGACGATTGGACATTGTTAGATATTTTAAATTCAACAACTTCGTTATCTTTATCAGCAACGATAGCTTGATAAATGTTTGGTATTCCTTTAGATTTCATTTGTTGAACTTTTGCTGGAATCGCATCTATCCAAATAATATCAGAACGATCGATATTAAGAATATTATTGTAAAATTCCATTTCTTCACATTCGTGTGCTCCAATATGAAAAGCCCCCGACGGAATTATATTCGCTTTTTTTAATTCTTTACTAACTAAAGAGCCATCAATTAACATTTTAGTTTTATTTTAGTTTTATTTTAGTTTTATTTTAGTTTTATTTTAGTTTTATTTTAGTTTTATTTAAGTTAATAATTTTAAAAATAATGTTAAATACTTTTTTCTTAGAAAAGTATAAATGGAATTTCACACATCCACTTTAAAAAATGGATTAAAAGTGATTATAAATCATACTCCATATAATCCAACTGCTACTATTTCCGTTTTTATAAATACTGGTTCAGATTGGGAGTCACCCGATGTTAATGGGATTGCGCATTTTATTGAGCATTTATTTTTCAAGGGTACTAAAAAGCGTCCAAATCAGCGTATTCTGGCACAAGAATTGGAAAAATACGGTTCTAAATCAAATGCCTTTACAGCTCGTGAATTGACTTGTTATCATATTAAAACAAATTCGGATTATTTGAATGAGGTGATTGAAATAATGTCCGATGTTTTGAAGAATTCATTGTATCGCACAGAGGATATTGAGATGGAGAAGAAAGTAGTAATTAATGAGATACATCAACGTAACTCTAACCAATCATATTTAATATCCAAGGATTTCTATTATAATTTTTTTAAAGGATTACCTATCGCTAAACCAGTTGCTGGAAAACCAGAGATTATCAAAAAGATTAATAGATTTATGGTATTAGCTTTTATTTATAAATATTATCGTCCGGAAAATATGGTTATCTCTGTTTCTGGTAATTTTAAATCATATGAGTCGTTAAAGTATAACCTAGAAAACCACTTTGGAGGAAACTTTCACCGGAGATACCGTTTTGAATCGGTCCAATTTAAAAGAACAGTTGAACATTTGGAAAAATATAAATTAGAATGGTCCAATGTTTTGGATTTAGTTAAAATAGAAAATACACAACCATCAATTAATTATCATATAACACCTAAAATAGAATCCGAACACACTTTTGTTTTAATGGGATTTTCTGGGTTTAAATACACGGATACTGAAAAATATAAGGCACAATTTCTAGCTATGGTATTAGGTGGTGGAATGTCTTCTAGATTATTTGAAACCGTCCGAACAAAACACGGGTTAGTTTATAGTATCAAGGCATATCATCAAGCACACGATTATACAGGTGCTTTTATGATTGAATATAGTTGTAATCACTCTTTAAGAATACAACTAGAAATCATCCGATTAATTAAACAGGAATTGGATCTACTCAAGAATGAGTTGATTTCACAAAAAGAATATGAAACGTCATTGGAATTTATGCAGAATAATATTAAATTAGCTCAAGAAGATTCGTATGAAAATGCTTTACATTATGGAATCCAATGTTTAAAAAATAAACCAAAAACAGATATTAAGAATTATCAAGAAATCGTTGATGAATATAAAAAAATTTCTGTTGAAGATTTACAAGTCCTGGCGAATGAAATATTTAATTGGGATAAATTATTGATTACGACACTTTCACCTGTTAAAGTATTCTCGGAAAATTATAAGAAAATATTTTTTGGCATTGATATCACTAAATCAATAGCCAAAACAAAAACTAGTCATAAAAATATATATAGAAATCAAAAATCTTCAAAAACCTCTTCAAAAACTAATACTAAGAAAATAAAAAAATTGAAATAATTTTTTATTTTTTTTTATTTTTTTTTATTTTTCGTATTGTCTTAAATATTTCTAGAACGATACACTTTCATAAGAATAAAAATTCCCATTGCTATTAAAGCAAAAAAGATAATTAATTGAATAACCGAACCCATACAAATTCTTTCAGAAAATAAATTATCCATATTATCAGGTGTTAAAAATCCACCTGCGAATCCTTCAACATTATTCATTTTTATATTGTTTTTTTTTGTTTTATTTTTTTCTGTTTTATTTTTATTAATATTTTTATTTTCTTGATTAAAATGTTCAATTTCTATTTTATCATCCACTTTATTATTTTTGTTTTCATTTTCTGATTCTTTTTCGTCTAATACATTTATTTGGTTTTCTAGGTTATTCTTTTCAAGAAAATTTAATAAATCACAAACCGCAAAAATAGTTAAAATGGTATTATTAATTTCATTTACGGTATCATAATTATCCGTATGTATCCAATGACCCATACTATTTTGTGATTTTAATAAACAAACAATAAATTGTTTATGAGCATCTTGTTCAATTCTTTTCTCCTCACCTAATAGATTTAATAAAAACAATGCGTATGTTTTAACCATATCTAGGTATAATGGATCGTAATTTTCTTTATTATTAAAGATATCAGCTAATTCACGGCATACACGACGTTTAAGATGTTTGAACATCTTATTACTTCCAACCTTTTCTTCGTTCTTTTCTAATAAACCAAATAATCCTAGACCAACATTTAGGTATCTTACGTGTCTCTGACTAGTAATACCTAGAATAGGCATCAATTGATTTATTATACCATTACCGCTTTGAATATATTGTTCCATTTTTTGTATTATGTTTTTTAATGGGTATTTGTTATGTTTTTGTAAATAAATATCACGTAAAAAGTTAGTTTCAAATAAATCAGTTGTCGCATCAGAATATGAAAACATCGGTTTATGGTGGTCAATTGAATAGTCCTGAGCACATTTAACTAAATTTCCACAATTATTTTCAAAGCCAAAATCAACAGCATAACGTCCTTGCATAAAAGATAATAATATTGAGGCCCCACCATCATATACTGATTTTTTACGGTGTTCATAATCAACCACCTTTAATCTATATTGTTGTAAATATTTAATACCTTTAGCAATCCCCTTTTTAATTTTTTTATCAACTTGTGGATTTATCTTTAATTCGGTTGATGTTTCCATTATAATAAGGTATAATTACTATTTATTTACCATAATTAAAGAAAATAATTTTTTGATTAATTTAATCATAATCGGAAATCCCACAATAATACCATAAATACACATAAACAACAGCAACCCAAAAAGCAAACAATATAAAATAAATGTATAATATGAAGTTTTAGGTTTGGTTTTTTCTTTTTTACTTTTTTTTTCTGTTTTATTATTGTTTTTGTTGTCATTTTTGTTATCAAATCCTTCAACTGTGTTAGTAAAGTTTTCTTGTTTAAGTTTTTTTTTAAGGTAATCTAGGTTAATTTTGTTTGCCATATAATCTTTGATTAATCCGAAAATAATCCAATTATAAAAATAGTTATTAATTTGGCTATTTTCGTCAATCATCAATAATTTTTTGGGATCAGCAGAAAAGTATTTTTTAAATAAACTAAAAAGGATATTATATCCATTTATTTTAACAGCCGGTGATTCAGGAACTAATAATTGGTATATCCAAAAATTAATAATATATAAAACAGATGATTTATCAGGATATTCATTTAAGAATTCTTCAACTGTTTCTTTGATATAAATCAGATATTTATCATATTGATTTTTTTCTTTGAACCCCATTTTATAGTTTTCTTTTAATGCTAGCATAGCTAATATAATATTCTTTATTTCCATCACCCATTCATAAGTACCATCATCATTTTTTTCGTTTTCTTTTTTAATATCTCTGAATTTAATCAGAACTTCCTCAAAATTATAAAACCCAGTGTTGAAATAATATTTTTTAAGGAATTCTTCTTCAAATAAATCATTTACCCCAACTTCTGTAGGAACGATTAAGGCCGGCTTTATTGATGATGAATCATAAAATTTCTTACAAATCTGAAATAATGTTGTCCCCTCTATTGTTTGTAATTCTTTTAGGGTTTTGTATTTAATATCTAATTCGTATTTAAGATTATAATACAAAATAACAGGTGTAAGACCCCCATCATAGAATGGATATTTTGTATTTTTTAATCTATCTAATTCAAATTGTTTAAATAAGCTGACTGTTATTTTTTCTCGGTCGTCTATATATGAAAATAAATCTAACCCCATTTTTAGTTTGTTTGTTTTCTTTTATTTTTATTCAATATTATTATTTTATTTGAAAATACTTAAGAAGTTATAATAATTAAACATATAAATAAATCATTGAGATAAATAAATAATTAAAATAAAATGATTCGTTCATTGTTTAATCTTACAAGAGCAATTAATACACATATTGACCGGATTCCAGCCACAAAAGATTTTAGTTTATATGATATTAAACCGATTGTTAAAAATTATATCGGAACAGATTGGTATGATTATAAAATAAAAAATTCAATGTTCTCAAAACCATACCAAGATTCTAATCAATTTCAAAGAATTCCGATTTATTTTAAAGAATTAGATAATATTAAATATAATTCATTATATGATATGTATCTTTTGGTTTGGAATCCATATTGTCATACGTCAATTCATTCTCATCCGGAAGGTACTTGTATAATGAAAATTCTTGAAGGTAGCATTATAGAACATACTTTTGTAAATGCGGAATGTTTTGGTACAGAAAAAGTTTTTTTACCGAATAATATTAATTTTACATCTGATAATATGGGTATTCGTCGTTTTATTAATAATAACTTTGGTTATTCTTATTCATTACATATATATTCACCGGCATTATATGATACAACGTTTGAAAATAAAAAAAATAAAATAATAGAAAAAATAAAATAATAGAGTATCAATTATTCTATACAAATCCATCCTGGAATAGTGAACATATCTCCATACCATATTTTTTCTGGGTTATATTTCGGATACAGTATTGTGGAAAAAAAACTAAGATAACCAATTACGGCCGAAAAACTACCGTGTGATAATATGACGTATTTCTTAGTTGAACCAAATTGAATTGTTTTTTTTTCATCAAAATTTATTACTTTTGTGATTGGATATTTAGCACAAATATCTTTTATAATAGAATGGTTAACATCATCACTCGCAATAAATATATTATCAAAAGTTATTCTTGATAATGCCTCTAGATAATATTCTAATCCTGGATTGTTATTCGCAACATCACCTAATCTAATGTGAATAAAACAATCATTATTATTATTGTATTCATCTTTAAATGTATTCGCTTCAATTATTTGTTGTTTATTTTTGTCCTGATGAAGATATGAATATAAAAAATTAGTAATCTCTTTTGTTTGAAAATAACTAGAATCAGCATCTATATTTGATTGTAATTTATTTTCATATGAATTTAAAATTTCAAAAAAATTAGTATCATTGATTTTTATTTTTTTTTTAAATTTATTTTCACCAATAAATAAATTAATACCAAGTTCCTGTATCAATTTATAATTAGCATATTCAACATATAAATTATTCTTTTCAGCTATTAAACTAACACATAGATTTCGTATAATCTGATTACATAATCTTCCATTTTTATTAGTTGTTTTAGACATTTGTATTTGTATTTGTATTTTTATTTGTATTTATATTGAAATAAATAAAAAAAATTTTTTTTTTTTTGGCTTCCCGTGAGGGATAGCTACTCCCGATTTATTCAGGGTGTTGGTTAGTCCCAACCGGACGGGGCCGCTTCATCGGCCCAGCTACCAGGCTTGGTAGCGGGGGCGGCGGCAGCGGCAGCGGCAGCGGGGGCAGCGGCGGCAGCGGCGGCAGCGGCG
>JACCDX011748020.1_pt1 | contig 19698 bp, 19 predicted proteins | sample 7449681 | NCBI WGS metagenome assembly JACCDX01 (sample SAMN15323450, study PRJNA562643) | freshwater metagenome | isolation source: river surface water | place: USA:Blue River Watershed | collected 2017-08-18
GAAGGCGAGCACTTAGTCTCGCTTAAGCCACTACGAATTTAACTAAATGCACCGTTAGGGGGGTGGAATGAGTAGCGGACTAGACATCTGTGAACTCCTCCTGCGAGGTGCCCACTGACGGCTTGATGGCCGAAAGCGGACATTCAACGAATCCCGGTGACCGACCGTAATCGCTGCATACCCGACCTTCAATAGCGAAATGAAATCGAAACGCTTCGCATCAATGTAAGCATTTCCCCCGCACAATTTCCAAACTATGATCCCACCCCATCCCCACAGTGATCAAGCCCTGTTCCCCCATGTTGAAATACCTCACCATCCCCGTGACCCCCTTCCAGCAGAACTGTTCGCTGGTCTGGGACGATGACAGCAAACAGGCCGCCGTGATCGACCCGGGTGGCGACACGGAACGGATCTTGGCCGCTGTTCAAAAGTTGGGCTTGAAGTTGGAGCAGATCTGGATCACCCACGCGCATGTGGACCATGCCGCCGCCACCGCCGATCTGGCGGCGGACCACCAGTTGCCCATCCATGGGCCGCACCCCGAGGATCAGTTCTGGATCGACGGCCTACCGCAAGCGGCGGACATGTACCAGTTCCCCCCGGCCAAGCCGTTCAAACCCACGCGCTGGTTGCACGATGGCGACACGGTGACCATAGGCTCGCACACCTTGCAGGTGCGGCATTGCCCCGGGCACACGCCGGGGCATGTGGTGTTTTACTCGCCCGAGATCGGGCGTGCCTTTGTGGGTGATGTGCTGTTTGCGGGCAGCATCGGTCGCACCGATTTCCCGCGCGGGGACTACGACACCTTGATCGCCAGCATCACCCAGCGCCTGTGGCCGATGGGGGACGAGACGGTGTTCATTCCCGGCCACGGGCCCGAGAGCACCTTTGGCCGCGAGCGCAAGACCAACCCCTTTGTCGGCGGGACCTGATCAGGTCTTGGGGCGCTCGATGCGTCCCGCCAAGTAGATCATCAGCAGCACCGGCACGCCCAGCAAGGCGGTGGCGGTGAAGAAGGCCGGGTAGCCGTGGGCGTCGACAAACACGCCCGAGAAACCGGCCAACCACTTGGGTGCCAGCAGCATCAGCGAACTGAACAGGGCGTATTGGGTGGCCGAGTACTGCACCTGGGTCAGGCTGGAGAGGTAGGCGATGAACGCCGCCGAGGCGATGCCACCGGCCAGGTTGTCGGCACTGACGATCAGCATCAACGCGGTGACATCGGCGGGTTGCCCCGCCAACCAGGCAAACAGCAGGTTGCTGGCGGCGCTCAAAATGGCCCCCAGCATGAGGATGCGCATGATGCCAAAGCGCAGCGAGAGCACGCCGCCGATGAATGCCCCGAGCAGGGTCATGACCACGCCAAACACCTTGCTGACCGCCGCGACCTGTTCTTTGGTGTAGCCCATGTCGACATAAAAGGGGTTGGCCATGATGCCCATGACCACATCGCTGATGCGGTAGATGCCGATCAGGGCCAGGATCAGCACGGCGTGCCAGCGGTGGCGTCGGATGAAGTCGGCAAAGGGTTCGATCAGGGCCTGTTGCAGCCACTCGCGCGGGCCCCGGGCCTGGGGCAAGGGGACGGGGGTGGGTTCGGGCGAGAGCAACACGGTCAGGGTACCCACCGCCATCGAGGCGGCCATGACGGCGTAGGCCCAGGCCCAGGCCTGGTGCTGGTAGCCGGGTTCGGTTTGGGCGCTGGCGGCCAGCCAAAGCACCCCGGCCCCAGCCCAGATCATGGCCAGGCGGTAGCCGGTCTGGTAGGTGGCGGCGAGTGCGGCCTGATGGCTGGCGGCGGCCGATTCGATGCGGTAGGCGTCCAGGGCGATGTCTTGGGTGGCCGAGCCAAAGGCGACCACCACCGCCCACCCGACCAGGGTGCCCAGTTGCAACACGGGATCGGTGCTGGCCATGCCCAACAGGCCCGCGATGATGGCGATTTGCGACAGCAACAACCAACTGCGCCGCCGCCCCAGCCAGCGGTGCAGCAAGGGCAAGGGCAGGCGATCGACCAGCGGGGCCCAGGCCCATTTGAAGGCGTAGGCCAAGCCGACCCAACTCAAAAAACCGATGGTGGCGCGGTCGATGCCGGCCTCGCGCAGCCGAAAGCTGAGCGTGCCCAAGACCAGAAGCAGGGGCAAACCTGCCGCAAATCCCAGAAAAAACAGGCGCAAGGCAGGCGGACTGAAATAGACTTGGAGGGCACCGCGCCACCCAGAGGTTGTGACGGCCTGGGCCGCATCTTGGGGTGGGGGGCTTGAATCTGGGACCATGACCGCTATTTTCTGTGTTTTATGGGTGATCTGAACCATGTCTGCGCCTGATCGTCGTCGATTTATTCACCACTGTGCCTGGTGTTCGGCGGGCTTGGGTCTGTTTGGACCCGAGGTTTTGGCCCGCGAGGGGGTGGAGGTGGGGGGAACGTCGCAGTTCGCCAAGCTCGTGCCCGCCGAGGACCTGGAAAAATCGGCCCTGCAGCAATACCGGCAAATGTTGCAACAAGCGGCGAGCAAAAACGCCCTGGGCCCCGACTCGCACCCGCAGGTGATGCGGTTGCGCGCCATCGCCCAACGCATCATCCCCCACAGCTACGACTGGAACCCACGGGCCCGCAGTTGGCAGTGGGAGGTGAACCTGATCGGCTCGAACCAGATCAATGCCTTTTGCATGCCGGGGGGCAAGATCGCGTTTTACACCGGCATTTTGAAGCAGCTCGAACTCACCGACGACGAGGTGGCGATGGTGATGGGGCACGAGGTGGCGCACGCGCTGCGCGAGCACGCGCGCGAGCGCATGGGCAAGAGCGCGGCGACGCAAGGTTTGACGCGGCTGGGCGGGGCCATCGTGTCTGGGGTGTTTGGCATCAGCCCACAGATCACCGACTTGGTGGCGCGCGAAGGGGCCAACCTGATCACGCTGAAATTCAGCCGCGAGGACGAGACCGAGGCCGACCTGGTGGGCATGGAGCTGGCGGCACGCGCCGGCTATAACCCACGTGCCGGCGTGACGCTGTGGCAAAAAATGAGCGCGGCCAACAAGGGGGCGCCGCCACAGTGGCTGAGCACGCACCCCTCGGGTGACACCCGCATCAGAGAGATCGAGTCGAACCTGCCCAAGGTGTTGCCGCTGTACGATCGGGCCCGCTGAGCAGCTGCACCACCTGGTCTTTCTGGACTTTGCCCAGGGCGGTCTTGGGCAATTGGTCCAATCGCACCAGCCGCCTGGGGTGTTTGTACTTGGCCAATGAGCGCCGCAGTGGCTCGAGCAATTCGTCGTCGCTGGGCTGGAAGCCGGGCCTGAGCACGACCACCGCCACCACCTGTTCGCCCCAGCGCGGATCGGGCAGGCCGACGGCGGCGCACTCGGCGACGGCGGGGTGCTGGGACAGGATGTTCTCGATTTCAGCCGGGTAGATGTTTTCTCCGCCCGAGATGATCATGTCTTTGGCGCGCCCGACGATGCGCCAGCTCTGGTCCGCTTCGATGCGCCCCAGGTCGCCGGTGTGGAACCAACCTTCGGCATCCAGGGCGGGCCGATCGGGCCAATAGCGGCTGACGATGGCCGGCCCGCGCAGGCAGACTTCGCCCACCCCGTCGGCGTTGGGGCTGTCGGACAGGGCGTTCAAGCGCGCCTCAACGCCGGGGGCGGGCCAGCCGCACGAGCCGACGTGGCTGTGGGCCTGTTCAGGCCCCAAGGCGATGGAAAACGGGCCGGTCTCGGTCGCGCCGTACACGTTGCAGACGGGGATGCCACGGGCCAGCCAGGCCCGAACCAGGTCGTCGGGCAAGACGCTGGAGCCCGCCCACAAAGCGCGCAAGTGCGCCATGCGGGTGCTGGCAAAGAGGGGGTGCTGGATGACGGCCTTCATGACCGCCGGCACCATCACGGTGGTGGTGATGTCGAATGCGTCGATGTCGTGCAGGGTCGCCTGCGGGTCAAAGCGGGGGTGCAACACGACCGTGGCCCCAGACAACAAGGCCGGCAGGGTCTGGATGCACAGCCCCCCGACGTGAAACAGGGGCAGCAGGGTCAACACCCGGTCTAGTGGGCTCAGGCCTTGCACCTGGGCCGCGGCATGGGCGTTGGCGATCAAGTTGGCAACGCTGTGCACCGCCCCTTTGGGGCGCCCCGTGGTGCCCGAGGTGTAGACCAACAACACCGGGCGGTCGGGGTCGGACGCGATTGGGGCCGATCGGGTGTCGCTGTCCCTCGGGTCGTCGCCCGCAGCCAGATCGCTCAAACGGTGCAGGGCCACGCCGCTTTGCTGGGCCAGGGCGCTGGCGGCAGGGCCCAATTCCCCATCGGCCAACAGCAGCCGGGCGCCACAGTCGGCCAGGATCTGCTGCCACTCGGCGGGGGCCAGCCTGAAGTTCAGGGGGACCCAGATGCCCCCCAAATCCGACAGGGCCAGCAGCGCGGCGACCTGCAAGGGGTGCCCCAGGGCCAAGGCGGCGACCCGGTCCCCGGGGCGCACCCCCCAAGAAGCCAATCGACGCCGACAGGTATCGATCAGCGACACAAAGCCACCATGGGTGATGACCTGCCCCTGGTAACGCCAGGCCGGGTGATCGGGGTCGCGATTGGCGGCGCGCCCCAGGGCGACCGTCAGCGAGCGGTCACCGGTCTGAGGCAAAATGTTCGGGTCGAAGTTCATCTCGGACGTAGGATAGCCCATGACCAGGGCGAGAGAGGATGTCACATGGATTCGTTGCTGATCATTGAAGATGATCACCGCTTGGCCGGTATGGTGGGCGACTATTTGGCGCAGTCGGGTTTTGCGGTGACGCACGCACCCACCGCCTCTGAGGGCATGTCCAAGTTGACGCAAGCCGGTGCCCACGACCTGGTGATCCTGGATGTGATGCTGCCTGATTCCGATGGCCTGGAGGTGTGCCGACGCATCCGATCCATGGAGGGCGAAAAGGGGCAGACCCCGATCCTGATGCTGACCGCCAAGGGCGATCCGATGGACCGCATCGTGGGCCTGGAGATCGGGGCCGACGACTATGTGGCCAAACCTTTTGAGCCACGCGAACTGCTGGCGCGGGTGCGGGCGATCTTGCGCCGCCAGGCGCTGGTGTCGCGCTCGGCGCCACCCGTCACCGAAGCGATGCGGTTTGGCTCGCTGGAGATCGACCGCGACAGCCGCACGGTCCGCGTCAGCGGTCAGCCCGTGGATTTGACCTCGTACCAATTCGACTTGTTGCTGGCGCTGGCCGAACGTGCCGGGCGCGTGCTCTCTCGCGAGCAGATCATCGAGGTGGTGCGTGGGCGCGAGATGGAAGCCTATGACCGCTCCATCGACGTGCACATCGGTCGCATCCGCGCGGCCATCGAACGTGACGTCAAGTCGCCGAAGCGCATCTTGACGGTGCGCGGCGTGGGCTATGTGTTCTCCCGGGTCCAAGACTAGGGCCCCATTCGGCGTCAGACCCTGAACACGATGGCCCCGCGCTCGCCACACATCTTGGCTCGGTTGTGGCTGAAAATTTGGCTTTCGGTGGTGCTGGTGGTGGTGACCATCACCCTGCTGGCCACCTGGGGCGCGCGCCACCTGAGTGAACCCCCGATCCGCGAGGTCGTGGCGCGCAACGCCATGGGCACCGTGGTCGCGCACGGTCAAGCGTTGCTCTTGCCCCCCGATGGCCTGCCCGAAGGGGAACGCAAACCCAGCCCGGGCATGGAGGGCATGAAGCTGGGCCTGTACGGGCCAGGGCCTGAGTTTTTGCTGACGATGGACGACGGCGAGTGGCTGCATGTGCACATCCCGCGCCCACCACGCACCTTCTGGTCGCTGCCCAATGGCCTGTTTTGGACCTTGTTGCTGGTGGCGGTGGCGGTGGCCCTGGGCAGCTACCCGATCATCCGACGCCTGACCACGCGTCTGGAACGCCTGGAGCGTGCGGTGACGCAATGGGGCCAAGGTGAGCTGTCGGTGCGCATGCCCGTTGAAGGCAAAGACGAGGTCGCCTCGCTGACCCGACGCTTTAACCAGGCGGCCGAGAAAATGGAAGGCTTGGTGCTGTCGCACAAGAACCTGTTGGCCAATGCCTCGCACGAATTGCGCACCCCCATCACGCGGCTGCGCATGGCCCTGGAACTGCAATCGACGCGCCCGGTGGACGCCATGCGTGGCGAGATGCTGCGCGATCTGGAAGAGCTCGATCAATTGGTTGAAGAGGTATTGTTGGCCAGTCGCCTGGACCAGATTCCCAACGGCTTGAAGCCGGGCATGGGCGTGGTGGATTTGGCTGGTTTGGCCAGCGAAGAGTGCAGCCGCTATGAGGTTGCGCTGGACATGAGAGACGCCTTGGCGCTGAAAGTGACCGGGGTCGATTTGTTGCTGCGCCGCCTGTTGCGCAACCTGCTCGACAACGCCATGCGCCACGGCAGTGCCGCCGCCGGGGTTCAGATGAACCTGTTGCCGGCACCCGATGAACGCGTGCGGATCGAGGTCATCGACCATGGGCCTGGGGTGCCCAGCGGGCTCGAGGAAAAAATCTTCGAGCCGTTTTACCGCGTGCCCGGCAAGGCCGAGTGGCAGGGGGGAACCGGGCTGGGCTTGACGTTGGTGCGCTCGATCGCACGCCACCATGGGGGAGAGGTCCGCTGCGAAAACCGGATCGGCGGCGGGGCCCGCTTCGTGGTCGAGCTGCCCCTGACCCACTGAGCCGTGCAGGGTTCACCTGCACGCCAAAATCTGCGCCAGCAACCCCACGACAAGGCACAATCGACGCATGACACGTTGGATGGATGAATTGGGGCTCAAGGCCCCCATATGGCAGGCCCCCATGGCGGGATCACAACACCACGCCCTGGCGGTGGCGGTCTGCCAGGCACAGGGCCTGGGGGCGTTGCCGGCCGCGATGCTGACGCCCGATGTGTTGCGCGAGCACATGGCGGCCGTGCGTTCGCAGACGGATCGCCCGTTTCAGGTCAACTTCTTCTGTCACCACCCCCCTGCGGCAAACGCCGAGGCGTTGGCGAACTGGGCCCGGGCACTGGGGCCGTACTACCGCGAGTGGGGGTTGGACGATCAGGCCGTGCCTCAGGGGGTGGGGCGCACGCCGTTCAGCGCCGAGATGGCCGATGTGCTGGCCGAGCACCCGCCTGCGGTGGTGAGTTTTCATTTTGGCTTGCCCTCGCCCGATTTGCTCGAGCGCGTCAAAGCCCTGGGGTGCCGGGTGGTGTCCTCGGCCACCACGGTCGCGGAAGCCGTCTGGCTCGAACAACACGGGGTCGACGGCATCGTCGCCCAAGGGCTGGAAGCGGGCGGGCACCGGGGGATGTTTTTGACCGACGACTTGCGCACCCAGCAAGGGCTGATGACGCTGTTGCCGCAGGTGGTGGCCGCCGTGCAGGTGCCGGTGATTGCCGCCGGTGGCATCGCCACACCCGCCGGGGTGCGGGCGGCGCGCGCGCTGGGGGCCTCGGCGGTGCAGGTGGGCACGGCGTATTTGCTCACGCCCGAAGCGACCACCTCCCCCGTGCACCGCGCCGCCTTGCAAAACGCCAAGGGCGAAGAGACGGCGTTGACGCGGCTGTTCAGTGGCCGCCCCGCGCGCGGGGTGATGAACCGCCTGATGCGCGAGCTGGGGCCGATGAGCGAACTCGCCCCCGCGTTTCCCCTGGCGACCGCCGGCGTGGCGCCCTTGCGCGCGGCGGCCGAGGCGCAGGGCTTGGGTGACTTCAGCCCACTGTGGGCCGGTCAACATGTGGCGGCGGCACGCGAGGTATCGGCGATCGAGTTGACCTCGGAACTGGCCCGTGCCTGGCACGCGGGGGTGTGATGGCCAAGGACAAAACCCTGTTCACTTGCAGCGAGTGTGGGGACACCAGTCCGAAGTGGCTGGGCAAATGCCCCGGTTGCGGGGCATGGAACACCCTGATCGAATCGACCCCGGCCCCGAGCGGACAAAACCGCTACAGCCAACGGGTCTCGCTCGCCCCTTCGTCGGCGGTGGCGACGCTGGCCGACATTGAGGCGCAGGACGTGGCGCGCACGCCAACCGGCCAGGACGAGTTGGACCGCGTGCTGGGCGGTGGACTGGTCGCTGGGGGGGTGGTGCTGATCGGGGGCGACCCCGGCATCGGCAAATCGACCCTGTTGTTGCAGGCCATGGACGGCTTGCAGCGCAGTGGCATGGCCACCCTGTATGTGACCGGCGAAGAGTCGGGCGCCCAAGTGGCCCTGCGCTCGCGGCGATTGGGGCTGGACCACAGCCAAGTGCAGGTGCTGGCCGAGACGCAACTGGAAAGGATTTTGGCCACGGTCGATCAACAGGCCCCGGCGGTGGTGGTGATCGACTCGATTCAAACGGTGTATTCCGACGCTTTGACCAGCGCGCCGGGCTCGGTCGCGCAGGTGCGCGAGTGCGCGGCGCACCTGACCCGCATGGCCAAGCAAAGCGGCGTGGCGACGGTGCTGGTCGGACACGTCACCAAAGAAGGGGCGTTGGCCGGACCGCGCGTGCTCGAGCACATGGTCGACACGGTGCTGTATTTCGAGGGCGACACGCACTCCAGCTACCGCTTGGTGCGGGCGATCAAAAACCGCTTTGGCGCGGTCAATGAGATCGGCGTCTTTGCCATGACCGAGAAAGGCTTGCGTGGGGTGAGCAACCCGAGCGCGATTTTCCTGAGTCAGCACCAGCAGCCGGTACCGGGCAGTTGCGTGTTGGTGACGCTCGAAGGCACTCGCCCGCTGTTGGTCGAGATCCAGGCCCTGGTCGACAGCGGTGGTCCCAGCCCGCGTCGCCTGAGCGTGGGCTTGGACCGTGACCGACTGGCCATGCTGCTGGCGGTGTTGCACCGCCACGCTGGGGTGGCCTGCATGGACCAAGACGTCTTCGTCAACGCGGTCGGTGGGGTGCGCATCGGCGAGCCGGCTGCCGATCTGGCGGTGTTGATGGCGATCCAAAGCAGCCTGCGGGCCAAGCCGCTGCCGCGTGGCTTTCTGGCGTTTGGTGAGGTTGGTCTGGCCGGCGAGGTGCGGCCGGCGCCACGCGGGCAAGAGCGTCTGCGCGAGGCGGCCAAATTGGGGTTTTCCGAAGCCTTGATCCCACGCGCCAATGCGCCCAAGAAACCCATCGAGGGGCTGCGGGTCCACGCCATCGACCGCATCGACGAGGCGCTGGCGGTGTTGCGTCAGTGGGGTTAAGGGGTTTCGATTTCGGCGGCTGAGGGGCGCGTCAGCTCCCACTGCACCAATCGACCGTCCCTGAACTCGCAACGCACGACCGACTGGGTGCCGTCGGTCCAGGTGTAGATTTCGGGCTGGGTGTCTTTGTCGCTCTCCAGTTGGCCCAGGCTGCGGGTCAACGCGATCACGTGCATCAGGGGCACTTTGGGTTTGAGCTTGGCGTTGAGCATGACGGCGCTGTCGACAAAGCCGATCGGCCGGTTGGCAGCGCGCTTGAGCAGGGTGACCAAGCGGTAGAAATTGAGCAGGACCCACATGACCCCACCGGTCACGACGAACAACACCCCCGGCCAACCGTAGGCGTGGTAGGCCCAGCCCATCAGCAACAGGGCAAACAGGGGAACGAGGAGGGTGCGCCAATTCATGGCGCGGATTGTAAGTGGGGCGACTGAGGCCGACCGGCGCAGGCCCTACAATGGCAGGCTGTAGAAAGGAAAAGTGACATGAGTGCTCTCCCCCCCTCGATGGCCGATCGCGACGGCAAAATCTGGATGGACGGCCAGTTGGTCGATTGGCGCGATGCCAAGATCCATGTGCTGACCCACACCCTGCACTACGGTTGTGGCGTGTTCGAGGGCGTGCGCGCGTACAACACGGTCAAGGGCACGAGCATTTTCCGGCTGCAAGAACACACCCAACGCTTTTTCAACAGCGCCAAGATTTTGCGCATGAAGTTGCCCTTCACCCAGGAGCAAGTGAACGATGCGCAGCGCCTGGTCGTGCGCGAGAACAAGCTCGAGAGCTGCTACTTGCGCCCGCTGGCCTGGATCGGCTCGCAAAAGCTGGGCGTGAGCCCCAAGGGCAACACCATCCACGTCATGATCGCGGCCTGGCCCTGGGGCGCCTATCTGGGCGAAGAAGGCTTGGCCAAAGGGATCCGGGTCAAGACGTCCAGCTACACCCGCCACCACGTCAACATCACCATGACGCAGGCCAAGGCGGTGAGCAACTACACCAACTCGATTCTGGCCAACATGGAAGCCACCGACGAGGGCTACGACGAGGCACTGCTGCTGGACTCACAAGGCTTTGTGTCGGAAGGCGCCGGCGAAAACGTGTTCGTGGTCAAAGACGGCGTGATCTACACCCCTGATTTGTCGGCGGGCGCGCTCAACGGCATCACCCGCAACACGGTGCTGCACATCGCCAAAGACCTGGGCTTGGATGTGGTGCAAAAGCGCATCACCCGCGACGAGATCTACATCTCGGACGAGTTGTTCTTCACCGGCACGGCCGCCGAAGTGACCCCGATCCGCGAGCTCGACCGCGTCGAGATCGGCTCGGGCTCGCGCGGGCCCGTGACGGAAAAGATCCAAAGCGCGTTCTTTGACATCGTCAATGGTCGCAACGCCAAGTACGACCATTGGCTGACGAAAGTTTGAGCACGGGGGGTTGTGAGATGAGCGCATCCAAAGTCGAACTCGAAGCCAAAGATTTGAACGGCCATGGCGGGGTGTTCTGCCCCAACCCCAAGGCGGGCATGGCGCTGTGGAATGGCCACCCCAAGGTGTTTCTGGACGTCGCCAAAACCGGCTCGGCCAAGTGCCCGTACTGCGGCACCGAATACGCCCTGAAAGCCGGTGCGCAGGTGCACGCCCACCACTAGGGCCTGACACGCCTGTTTTGCCAGATGCGCTGCAAGCCACAAAGGCCTTGGGCCCGATGATGGGCACGCGCAGCCTGATCGTTGCACCGCAATGGATCGGCGATGCGGTGATGAGCGAGCCGCTGCTGCGGGTGTTGGCCTCGCGCGGTGAGCAACTGTCGGTGCTGGCCCTGCCTTGGGTGGCGCCGGTGTATCGGGCCATGCCCCAGGTGGGCGAGGTGATCGAGGCGCCCTTTCAGCACGGCGGCCTGCAGTGGCGTGAACGACGCGCCATGGCAGCGGGTTTAAAGGGCCGGTTTGACGCGGCCTATGTGTTGCCCAATTCCTTCAAAAGCGCCTTGCTGCCATGGCTGGCGGGGATCGCGCGACGCGTCGGTCGAGTGGGCGAGTCGCGCTACGGGCTGCTCAACGTCCGTCTGCCCAACCCGCCGCGCGGCACACGCCCACCCATGGTGGCCTTTTACCTGGCGCTGGCCCAGGATCGGGCGCGCGCGACCGACCCGACGGTCGCCCCCCCCGAACCCCGGCTGACGGTCGACCCTCAGGGGGCGCAGGGGGTCATGCAAAGCCATGGACTGACACCCGCAGGCTACGGGGTGTTCGCCCCAGGTGCCGAGTTTGGGCCGGCCAAGCGCTGGCCACCCGGTCACTATGCCGCACTGGCACAACAGCTGGGCCAAACGGTGGTGCTGCTGGGCTCGCCCAAAGAGGCGCAAGACGCTCAAGCGCTGGCCCAGGCGGTGCCTGCTGAATCGGCCCGGGTGGTCAACCTGATCGGACACACTTCCCTGGCCGAGGCGTTCTCGCTGATCGCGCAAGCCCGCTGGATGGTCAGCAACGACTCGGGGCTGATGCACGTGGCCGCCGCCCTGGGGGTGCCTCAGGTGGCGCTGTTTGGCTCGTCCAGCCCCCTGCACACGCCCCCGCTGAGCGCACGCGCGCGCGTGCTGTGGCTCAAGCAGGACCCCAAGCATCAACCGCCACTGGATTGCGCGCCCTGTTTCCAGCGCACCTGCCCGCTGGGCCATTTGCGCTGTCTCCACGAGTTGTCCCCCGAGCGGGTGGCGGCGGAATGGCAGTCGCTGATGGGCCAGGCGTGAGCGGGCCGCCCGTGCGAGAATGAATCCAACCCCAACCCCGACGCAGGAGATGACATGCCGCATCTGGTGATTTTGTATACCTCCAACCTGGAACACAAGGTCGATTTCGACCCCATGTGTCGCGACCTGGCCGACACCATGTTGGCGCAACGCGACGAAGCGGGCAAAGAGGTGTTCCCGCTGGGCGGAACGCGTGTCTTCGCCTACCCTGCGCCTCACTTCGCGGTGGCCAACGGTCAACCGCCCGCCGGCAAGGAAATGGGCTTCATCTATTTGAATTTGCGCATGGCCAGCGGGCGCAGCGCCGAGGTCAAGAAGGCGGTCGGCGACGCGCTGATCGCGGTGTTGCACCAATACGTGGATGCGGCGGTGGCCAGCGACTTGGTCGGCCTGACCCTGCAAATCGACGAGATCCCCTCGGCTTACGATGGCCGCATCAGCAGCCTGCACCCGTTTTTCAACACGGTCCCGACGCAAAGCAAACCCTGATCAACCGACACAGGTGAGACATGAAAAACCCCGTCAATCGTTTCAAACAGGCGCTGCGAGACAAGCGCCCCCAAATCGGCCTGTGGGTGCACCTGGCCAGCGCGTACAGCACCGAGGTGTGCGCCGGGGCTGGCTTTGACTGGTTGTTGCTCGACTCGGAGCACGCGCCCAACGACTTGCGCAGCATGCTGAGTCAGTTGCAGGCGGTGGCGGGCTATCCCGACACGCACCCGGTGGTGCGGGTGCCGTGCGGGCACGGCCACATGGGCACGACGCTGATCAAGCAGTACCTGGACCTGGGCGTGCAGACGATCTTGGTGCCCATGGTGGACACGCCCGAGCAGGCACGGGCCATTGTCGAGGCGACGCGTTATCCGCCGCAAGGCATCCGTGGCATGGGCGGCGCGCGCGCGTCGCGCTGGGGCCGCATCGCGCAATACCCGATGGAAGCGAACGATCAGATTTGCGTGCTGGTGCAGATCGAGAGTCAACTGGCGCTGGACAACATCGAGGCGATCGCCGCCGTCGAGGGGGTCGATGGCCTGTTCATCGGCCCTGCCGATTTGTCGGCATCGCTCGGTCACGTGGGCCAGCAGGGCCACCCGGCCGTGCGCGCCGCGATCGACGATGCGTTCGCCCGCATCGTCAAAACCGGCAAGGCGGCCGGCTTCTTGACGCCCGACGAAGAGCTCTCGAAACGTTCGATCGAGCAGGGTGTCACCTTCATGGCGGTGGGTTTGGACGTCAATTTGCTGGCCCGCCACACCAGCGCGCTGGCCGCGCGGTTCAAATCGGCCTGAGCCGACTTTCACGATGAAAATCGCCATCGTGGGCGCGGGCGCCATCGGCGGCTGGATCGCCGCCGGTTTGTTGCGCCACGCCCAGGCCGAGGTGTCTGTGTTGGCACGCGGCGCTACCCTGGCGTCCTTGCGCGCCAACGGCCTGATTTTTTCGGACGCGGCAGGGCCACAACATTGGCCGGTGCGTGCCAGCGATCGGTCCAGTGATCTGGGTCCGCAGGACTGGGTGGTGCTGGCCCTCAAAGCCCCGTCCCTGGTGGCGATGGGCCCGACTTTGGCCCAGACCCTGGGCCCCCTGCTCGGCCCCAAAACCCGCGTGATGACCGCGATGAATGGCGTGCCCTGGTGGTTTTTGCACGGCCTGAGCAACGCGCCACGCGCTGGGAACGCCGCTTGGCCCGTGTTGCACAGCGTCGACCCTGGCGGGCGTTTGTCAGCGGCCTTGCCCCCCGATCGGGTGACGGGTTGCGTCGTACACGCCAGTTGTCACACCCCGGCCCCAGGCCACGTGCACCACCATTTCGGGCAGGGCTTGATCGTCGGCGACGCCGCAGGTCCGTCGGGTGCGGCCACGCAGGCGCTGGTCACGCTGCTGCAAAGCGCGGGCTTTGAAGCCCGCCTGACGCCACGCATCCAGCAAGACGTCTGGTACAAGCTGTGGGGCAACATGACCATGAACCCGCTGAGCGCGATCACTGGGGCCACGACCGACCGACTGTTGGGCGATCCGGATGTGCGGGCCTTTGTGTCCAGCGTCATGCTCGAAGCGCGCGAGATCGGTGCGCGGCTGGGGCTGCCCATTGAGCAATCGCCCGAGGACCGCCATGCGGTCACGGCCAAGCTGGGGGCCTTCAAGACCTCGATGCTGCAAGACGTGGAAGCAGGGCGCGACACCGAACTCGACGCCCTGGTGGGCGCGGTGCAAGAGCTGGGGCGCCTGACGGGGGTGGCCACGCCTTGCACCAGCGCGCTGATGGGGCTGACGCGCTTGCGCTTGCAGACCTTGGGCCTGTACCCAAGGGCACCCGCATGAGTCAGGCCCGGGCCCTGTCGCTGACCGCTTTTCTGACGCTGCTGCTGATCGGGCTGATGATGGGGGCCAACCATGTGGCTGCCCGGATCTCGTTTGCCAGCGGACTCGACGTGGCCACCGCAGTTGCGGTGCGCAGCGGCGTGACGGCGGCGGTCGTCGGCGCGTTGATTGTGGCGGGCGGGGTTCGGTTGTTGCATCTGGACAGACGCCAAAAACGGATGCTGTTGCTGATTGGCACCTTGATCGGTCTGCAAAGCCAGTGCCTGTACTCGGCGGTGGCGCGCCTGCCGGTGGCGCTGGCGCTGTTGGCGTTCAACACCTACCCCCTGTTCACGGCCCTGTGGGATCGCGTGCTGTATCGACACAGCCCCTCGCGGGCGATGGTGGGGGCGATGCCGGTGATCCTGCTCGGCTTGGGCCTGGCGCTCGACGTGCTGGGCGCGGCCTCGGGCCTGGGCGCGGGCACGCAGTGGGCGCAGATGGGCGCGGGGGTGGCTTTTGCGCTGGCGGCCGCGGCGTCGTTTGGTCTGGCGCTGATCCTGACGCAGCACGAGACGCAAGGGCTGGACGGGCGCTGGCGCACCCTGTTCAACATGGTGACCGCCTGCGTGATCGCGCTGGCGGTGGTGGCCCTGCAAGGTGGGCCGCACTGGCCCGGATCGGACAGCGGTTGGCTGGGGCTGGCGGCGTTGAGTTTTTTATACGGCACGGCCTTCACGGTGATGTTCACGATCCTGCCGCGCCTGGGCGCGGCGAGTTACTCGGCGATCATGAACGTGGAGCCGATTTTCGCGCTGGTGCTGGCCTGGTGGGTGCTGGGCCAGTCGATCGCCCCCTCGCAGGTGGCGGGCGCGGTGTTGGTGGTCGGCGCGGTGATCTGGCTCGGGCTGCGCAAAACGCCTTGACCCCCAGACTCAGCCCAGGGCCGCTTCGATGTCGGGCGCGATGCGGCCCGGGTCGTCGTTGGGGGCGTAGCGGCGCAAGACATGGCCATCGCGACCGATCAAGAACTTGGTGAAGTTCCACTTGATCGATTCGCTGCCCAACAAACCGGGCGCCTCTTGTTTGAGCCACTGAAAGAGGGGATGCGCGTCTTTGCCGTTGACGTTGATTTTTTGTGTCAGGACAAAACCGACGCCATAGCGGGTTTGGCAAAACGCCTGGATGCGCGCCTCGGGGTCGGGGTCTTGCCCCCCAAACTGGTTGCAGGGGCTGCCGATCACCACCAAGCCGCGTTCGGCATAGGTGTCGTGCAGTTTTTGCAGGCCCGCCAATTGGGGGGTGAAACCACACGCGCTGGCGGTGTTGACCCACAACACCACGCGGCCGGCGAGCGCCCCCATGTCCAGCGGCGTGCCATCGATTTGATCGATGCTGAAGTCGGTCCATTGGGCCATGTCGTTCCCCCTGTTGGTGATGCGACAAGTGTAGTGCGAACGGCGCGCCTGGCCTGGTGCGCCATGACCGTGCTCAGGTGGTGCCGGTGTCGCGTTTGGTCTGCACGTGACGGCGCCACCAGCGCCAGCCGATGACGATGGCCGCGAGCAACAACAGGCCCAGGATCGCGTGCTGGAATTGGCGCAAGACACCAAACATCCAATCCCAGTTCTGGGCGCCAAAGTAGCCCAGATAGACCCAAATGGGCACGCTGATCAGGGCGGCAAAACCGTCCATCAGGAACCAGGTGAGAAAGGTGACCCGATGGCTCATGCCGGCGGTGAAAAAGACGGGGGTGCGCAAGCCGGGCAGGAAGCGCGCGACGAACATGACCCACTTGCCGTATTTGTGAAAAGCCCCCTGGGCGCGCTCGAAACGCTCGGGCGTGAGCACGCGGCGAAAGCCAGGCAGTTGGATGATGCGCGGGCCATAAAGACGCCCGAGCACGAACATCAGACCGTCGCCGACGAGCACCCCCGCCATGCCCACGGCAAACATGGTGTGGACATCGGCGTGGCCCAGGCCGGCGATGACCCCGCCCGTGACCAGGGTGACGTCTTCGGGGACGGGCACGCCAAAGCCACAAATCAACAGCATCACGAACACGGCCAGATAACCGTATTCGGTGAAGATGGGCATCAGAAACTCGAAGACTTCCATGATTTTTGGACAAGGGCCGAGGCAGTGTAAACCATTCGTAAAGCCTTGCCGCAATACCCCTTTTCAATGAAGCCGCTCTGTTTGGATGACCCGCTTGGCTTTGATGGCACACTTGGGTGCATCAAGACCACATCGTACACCCAGTCATGCCCCGTCCGATAAGCGCCTGGATCGACCTGCAAGCGTTGCGCGACAACCTCTCGGTGTTGCGCCAATTCGCGCCACATGCCAAGTTGTGCGCCGTGGTCAAGGCCAACGCCTACGGGCACGGCATCGAGCGCGTGCTCGAGGCCTTGCGTGGGGTCGACGCACTCGCGCTGCTGGACCTGAGCGAAGCCGAGCGGGTGCGCGCGGGCGGCTGGCGCGGCCCGATCTGGTTGCTCGAAGGGGTGTTCGAGCCCCGTGACTTGGAGGCCTGTTCGCGCCTGGGGCTGTGGCACACGGTGCACTGTGACGAACAGATCGACGCGCTCAGCCGCCACAAGACGCAAGAACCGCATCGGGTGTTCTTGAAAATGAATTCGGGCATGAACCGACTGGGTTTTGCCCCGAGCCGCTATCGCTCGGCCTGGGCACGTTTGCAGGCCTTGACGCAGGTCGATGAAATTGCCCACATGACGCACTTCAGCGACGCCGATGGCGAACGCGGCATCGCCCAACAGATGCGGGTGTTTGAAGAGGCGACGCGCGACCTGGCCGGTGAGCGCAGCCTGGCCAACAGCGCCGCCTTGTTGCGCCACCCCGAGGCACACGCCGACTGGGTCCGCCCCGGCATTGCCCTGTATGGCAGCTCACCGGACCACCCGCAACACGACAGCGGACACTGGGGTTTGCAACCCGTCATGTCGCTGCGCGCGCGCCTGATCGCGGTGCAGTCGTTGCAAGGGGGTGACGCCGTGGGCTACGGCTCGACCTTTGTCGCCCCGCAGGCCATGCGTGTGGGCATCGTGGCCTGCGGCTACGCCGATGGCTACCCCCGGCACGCCGCCACGGGCACGCCGGTGCTGGTCGACGGTCAGCGCAGCCGCACCCTGGGGCGCGTGAGCATGGACATGCTGGCGGTGGATCTGACGCCCTGCCCACAAGCGGGGGTCGGCAGCGAGGTCACCCTGTGGGGCCGAGCCAGCACGGGGGCCGTGCTGGGCGTCGACGAGGTGGCCCAAGCCGCGGGCACGCTGGGCTACGAACTGTTGTGCGCCTTGTCGGCCAGGGTCCCGGTTCAGGTGCTTTGACCCAAACACTGGTCGAGCAGCTCAACCCAGTGGCGCACCGGGGTTGGGGTGCCGCTTTGCAAATGGGTGATGCAGCCGATGTTGGCGCTCACGATGGTCTGGGGTTGCAAGGCCGATAGGTGCCCGAGTTTGCGCTCGCGCAACTGACCCGATATCTCGGGTTGCAAGACCGAGTAGGTGCCCGCCGAGCCACAACACAGGTGCGACTCGACCGGGGCCAAGCGAATGTCAAAACCCAAGTCACCCAGGTGCTGCTCGACGCCGCCACGCAATTGCTGTCCGTGTTGCAGGGTGCAAGGCGGGTGGTAGGCGATGGTGCCCATCTGGCGGGCTTGCACCTCGACCTTGCCCGCCAAGGCTGGGACGATGTCGGGCAACAACTCGCTGAGGTCGCGGGTGAGCGCGCTGATGCGGCGCGCCTTGTCGGCGTAGTCGGGGTCGTGGCGCAGCACATGGCCGTATTCCTTGACGGTCACGCCGCAGCCCGAGGCATTGACGACAATGGCCTGTGCCCCCTGCTCGACATGGGGCCACCAGGCGTCGATGTTGGCGCGCATTTGGTCCAGACCGGCGGCCTGTTCGTTGAGGTGAAATTTCACCCCACCACAACAGCCGGCCTTGGCCGCGATCACCGTCTGGATGCCCGCCGCGTCGAGCACGCGCGCGGTGGCGGCGTTGATGTTGGGCTGCATGGCGGGCTGCACGCAACCGGCCAACATCAAGACACGTCGCGGGTGGGTCGAACGGGGCCAGGCACCGGCTGCTTGCGCGGCGGGGACTTTGTCGCGCAGCTTGCGTGGCAACAGGCCGCGCACGCTTTGGCCCAGCTTCATGGCAGGGGCAAACAGCGGCGAATTGAGGCCATGGGCCAAGGCCCCGCGCAACAGCTTCTCACTGGCGGGGCGCTCGACTTGGGCTTCCACGATCTTTCGGCCAATGTCGACCAGGTGACCATATTGCACCCCGCTGGGGCATGTGCTTTCGCAATTGCGGCAGGTCAGGCAACGGTCCAGGTGGAGCTGGGTCTTGCGGGTGGGTTGCGCGCCCTCCAGGACTTGCTTGATCAGGTAGATGCGGCCACGCGGGCCGTCCAGTTCGTCCCCCAGGATCTGGTAGGTCGGGCAGGTGGCGGTGCAAAAGCCACAGTGCACGCATTTGCGCAAAATGGCTTCGGCTTCCTCCCCCTCGGGGGTGCCTTGGTATTGGGGCGCGAGTTGGGTTTGCATGGTGGGTTCCGGTCTCAGCCCTGGGTGGGCACCCGCGGGGGGCCGCTGGCCCCTGACAGGCGCTGGGTGCGAAAGACGCCGTGGGGGTCAAATTGCTGTTGCAGGCGATCGCTGATGGTGGCCAGCGCTGGGCTCAAGGGGCTTTGAAAACCCGCCTCGAAATCGGCAGCCCCGTGGGCCTGGCTGACGCGCCAGAGGGTGACGTGCCCGCCCCATTGGCGCGCGAGGTCGCGCAAGGCCTGGGCCTGGTGCGCCGGCGCCCACACCCAACGCAGGCCGCCGTGCCATTCGATCAAGGCCGGGTTGGGCCAATCCAGCGCCGGGGTGGTGGTGGGCACGGACAAGCGCCACAAGGCGTGCGCGGGGCTGGGGGGCGCATTGAAAAAAGGCAGGGTTTGATCGGCGCAGGCGCGCCAGTCGGCGGCCGCCTCGCGCGTGTCCATGGCCTGCCCGGCGAACCCCAAAGCCTGCACGTCGGCGAGCAGGCTCGCTTGCGCGCTTCGCACGGCGGCCTGGGCCCCACGCAGGCGAACAAAGAGGTAACCCTGCGGGGTGGCGGCGGTGTCGTCAAAGACCCAGCACGAGGCGTTGAGGGGCAGGGGCTGGGCCGCCCAGCGTTGCAGTTGGGCCAGCGCCGGCGCTTGCGGCATGGCCAGCATGAGGGTGGCCTCGGACACGGGAAAGGGCAACACCTTGAGCGAGACCTCGGTCACCAGGCCCAAGGTGCCCATGCTGCCGGCCATCAAGCGCGAGACATCGTAGCCGGCGACGTTTTTCATGACCTGCCCGCCAAAACGCAGGTGCTGCCCCAAGCCATTGAACATGGCCAGGCCCAACACATGGTCGCGCACGCCGCCCACGGCCACGCGGGACGGGCCCGACATGCCGGCGGCCAACATGCCCC
>JACCDX010450982.1_pt1 | contig 19686 bp, 14 predicted proteins | sample 7449681 | NCBI WGS metagenome assembly JACCDX01 (sample SAMN15323450, study PRJNA562643) | freshwater metagenome | isolation source: river surface water | place: USA:Blue River Watershed | collected 2017-08-18
TACCTCGCAACCAAATGGGGACTTCGGACGAATTTGCCGAGTACGCATCCGTTCAAACTGGTCCCTGCAATTACTCCTGCGTTTACGCCCTTGCAGATTTCGGGTTGTGCGCTGTGGCTGGATGCGGCAGACCGAACAACAATCACCTTGTCGGGATCAAACGTGACCCAATGGAACGACAAGAGTGGGAACGGAATTGTGGTTGCACAGGCAACCGCATCGAATCAACCGACGTATACAACTGGAAAGGTCAATTTTAATAGCGCGAATCCTCACTTTTTGTCCTACACCGGAACTGTAAACGTGGGACAATCTGCAACAGCGTTTGTCGTGTATCAAGGAACTGGATCATCCTACGGACGCATGCTAAATTTGGGCAGCGCACCCAATACGTATGTTCTTCTTGATATTGCTTCGTCGAATCAAGGTGTAGCGTCAGTATACAACACAACGAGTGGCAAGTATTCAAGTTCGATCTCTGCGCTCGTATCGTCCAACAATATCTTTGGAATCCGACGGAATGGAGCATCCGATCCAGTCGCCTTTATGAACGGGTCAGTTCAATCCCAGACAATGACGACAGATGTCGTTATTCCTGCAACGTCTGAAGTCATCATTGGACGCACGAGTGCAGCAACTGCTCCATACTCTGGAAGTATAAGTGAAGTTCTTGTGTACAATTTTTCATTTACCGATGTCCAACGCCAACAAGTGGAAGGCTATCTAGCCGCCAAATGGGGACTCAAAGGAAATCTTCCAACAACCCGTCCGTTCAAGGTTATTACGCCTTGAGCACGACGATCTGAATGGCCGATCCCGTATACGCAAACGTCACCGTAATGTCCAACAGCTTCTCCTGAAGGGCCGCAACATGCTCATGAATCGTCTTTCCAGAACAAAACACGATGTAGTCCGCCAACGAACGGGCGACTCCATCGCTGCACGGAGAGGGAACATTCACAGACACCTCATGCACAACAAACGCACTTGGGAACCCCTGCCGAGCCCACTGCAAGAGTTTGGGCTTGAGACCTTCCGCAGTGAGAGCACCAATCGCAGAAAACGCCTGTCCATCGGCTTGTTCTTTGGCTTCGCGGACACTCTGATCGGCCAACAGGTCGGCAATCGACAACGGCGGAGGAGGAGGCATTGCTGTGTATCCGTACATCCCAGTGGGTGCAGAAGTCCCAGTCGGTCCGTCAGCCATTTTGTTGATTTCACACGAAACTTTTGAGGTCTTCTGAACAAGAAATGCTTGCGCAGTATACTCCAGGCAAAGGCCTTCAGTATTGTGCACCCTCTGTGTGCGTGGGTCCTCCAGGTCCAGCAGGTCCAACTGGAGAAATGGGAGTCACGGGAATGACGGGTCCGTCTGGACTGACGGGTCCTCGTGGAATCGATGCCTCTGCAACGCTCACAGGTCCCACAGGATGGACGGGTGCAACAGGAGCCACCGGACCAACTGGACTGACGGGTCCTCGTGGAATTGACGCATCGGCAACCTTGACGGGACCCACGGGATGGACGGGTCGAACGGGTTCCACGGGATGGACGGGTCTCACAGGCGCAACAGGATTCACGGGAGCCACTGGATTCACAGGCGCAACTGGAGCCCTTGGTGCAACCGGCGCCACAGGACGTACTGGTGCAACGGGAGTGACTGGAGCGACAGGAGCCACTGGATACCCTGGACTCGTTGGACCGATTGGACCTCGTGGACCCACGGGTGCCACGGGAGTCACTGGAGTCACGGGAGCAGTTGGACCGACTGGACCCACAGGAGCCACTGGATCGACAGGAGCCACCGGTCGAACAGGACCCACGGGAGGCACGGGAGTCACTGGATCAATCGGAGCCACAGGTTGGACAGGAGCCACGGGTCCAACAGGGCCGACAGGCGCCATTGGATCGATCGGATCGACAGGTCTGACTGGACCGACAGGACAATACACGGGTCCAACCGGACCAACCGGACCGACTGGAGGTGTCGGAGTCACGGGGTCATCACTTCAGATTTCCTTCACGAATCTGGTGGTGGGAGGCGTATCCGGAGCCACGGGAGATACGGGAGTTCCAACCACAAAGGCGCTGTGGTTGTCTGGATTTGCGCAGACAGAAAATGATGTTGTTGGAACATCGTGGGTCTATATGCAGCAAGGGGCCACGAACTGGGAGGCCAATGTTGGAACCTTTGTGACGGCAATCTCGTCTTCGAACGTTGCGACGTACACAATTTATTACCAATACACGAAGTAATGAACTCCTCCTACGTTCCACGGGGATCTGATGCATGCAACCTGACAAAACCTGGGGTCCCAATTGCTCCGGGACCAACTGGACCCACAGGACCGCAAGGAACTGGATACGTTGGACCCACAGGACGAACGGGAGCCACGGGAGCCACTGGATTGTCTGGATCCACAGGGGCCACAGGTCGAACAGGTCTCACAGGACCCATCGGATGGACGGGAGCAACCGGTCTAACAGGCGTCGCAGGATTTAGCGGACTCACAGGAGCCACGGGAGCGACCGGTCTGACGGGTGCAATTGGAGCCACAGGTCCTACAGGTCCGTCTGGGCCAACTGGACCACGCGGGCTCACGGGGGCCCTCGGAGCAACAGCGGAGACAGGAAGCACAGGGTGGACGGGACCAACTGGACCTGCGGGAGTCCCAGGACCCAAGGGCCCGCAAGGAACCGCAAGTTCGACAACGGGAGCCACAGGTCCCACTGGAGTTGCGGGAGTTATGCAACCAGGCGCTACGGGGAACACGGGGACCACAGGTCGGACAGGAGGAGGAGGTCCAGGTGGACCCTCTGGAAGTACTGGACCAGATGGAGCCACCGGCAGAACAGGAACCACAGGTCCCACTGGATGGACTGGACTTGCAGGAGACGCAGGATTCACAGGTCCGTCTGGAGCGATTGGACCCACTGGATTGACGGGACCAAACATTCAAGGACCCATGGGATGGACTGGGCTGACTGGATACGCGGAACCTGGAACTGCATCGGTTGCATCCAGCGTTGAAGTGACTGCAAACCCGTTGAACAACTATATCTACACCGGGCAAGTCCAGCTCAGCATTCCATCGGGAACTCGACCCTATTTGCTGGGAATTGATCCTGTCGCCGTAAATGCAGCGATTTCGGTCACGTCGCTTACCTTAGAGCAACGGTCAGGTGCTTGGGTTGTTGACTTTACAGTGGTGGACCTGGAATCTCAATCTGGAGGAAGCAGATACAATATTCGATATTACACAACGACGTATGGATACGACGGCTGAGCTGATGCATCGCATTCAAGCCCTTCCTGAAGATGTGCAGCGCCATATCCTATCGTTTGTTCGGATGCCTCCTCGCAAGCCCCCTCTTCCTGCCAACACAGCCAACCTTCTGAAGAAACTGCAGAACTCTCCCAAACGAACCCCGATGGATTTAAAAGGGCTTGAGGATTTTGTCCTCCACTAGCAATGGACTATTATCTGCTCATGGATCACTGGGCACAGCTCGTTCGAGCCTTCAAAGATTCGGAAAAGGAGCATGGAATTGACCCCCGCGATTCCGAGCTTCTTGCACAGCGGGTCGTCGATTGGATTCGCTACACACGCATTCGGCAATGGAACTTGTTTCAGCAAAAGCGAGGCGAGGAATACGACAAGATGATTCAGTGGTTGGTTGAATCTGGATTTATGCACGAGGCGATTCACAGATTTGTAGAGGATGAGGAGATCTGGAAAGCAACACTAGAGATGGGAGAGCACTAACCGCAAGTCCTGTGAATCCCAGAATCCACAACACACTCTGACGAAACAACATCAATGTCGCCATGATGAGCAGTCCAGAATTCAGGCCAATGTTCATCGTCATTTTTTCCGATCGAGTAATCTCCCACCCCAGTGCCTTGAATGTCTTGGCGAACAAGTCATCCCAGTTGCTGTCGGAGAATTCCCGTTCGACCATGGTCACAATGCAGTCTCGAAGTACAAATTCAGACACCAGCGTCACAATCAACAACACGAGCGTCAGAAATCGAACCACAACCGAATCCGTGAAGACAAAGAGGACAAGGCAAATCGGAGGCAGCCAGGAATGCACGGCTGCAATCACAGAATACCGTTGATCGTCCGTCCAACCTGGCGTCCACTCTCGAATCCAGTCCGCAAGCTCCTTCATTGTTTGTAGGGTTGTCTTGAAAACGGAAGAATCTACACATAGAGACAAGCAGTAGGAAACATGGGTGACACAATCATTGGTGTTCAATTCGGAATTGCGAATCCCGAGGACATTCGCAAGCGTTCTGTGGTTGAAGTCACGACCGACAAGACCTATCAGAGCCAACAGCCAGTTCCCAACGGAGTCTTTGATGCTCGCTTTGGTGTGATCGAGAATGGGAAGGTCTGCCCCACCTGCAAGCAGACCAATCAACATTGCCCGGGCCACTTCGGACACATTACGTTGGCCCGCCCTGTGTATTTGTATCAGTTCTTCGACACCGTGGAGAAGCTCTGCAACGTGATCTGCCTTCATTGTTCCAAGCCTCTGGTGGACCTGTCGGAGTACACGACCACTGGACTCGCCCGCTTCAAGGAGATTCGCGACACGATGGGAAAGAAGCCGACAGCCTGCCCCTCGTGCGACACGCCTGTCTTTGCGAAGGTGTCCAAGGTGTTTGGAAAGGCAGCCTCGCTGGAGGGACTGCCGGTTGGCCCGAAGGAAGGGCCGGCCCCGGACCCTGTGCCAATTCAGCCGGAGATGGTCTTGCGCGCCTTCCAGCGCATTACCAACGAAGACTGCGACCTCTTGGGCTTCAATCATGCATTCTCTCGTCCCGAGTGGATGATCTGCACCGTTCTTGCAGTGCCTCCGCTCACGGTTCGTCCGTCGGTTGTGATGGACGACCACCAGCGCATGGAAGATGACCTGACCCACCAGCTCATTACCATTATTCGAGCCAACGATCGTGTCCGTGAGCGCATTGACCGGGGCGACAATGCCGACATGATCGACAAGCACACGGCACTGCTTCAGTATGCGGTGGCCACCTATGTCGACAACGACATCAAGGGACTGTCGCCGTCCCAGCAGAGGTCGGGTCGTCCTCTGCGCACGCTGAAGTCTCGGTTTGGAGCCAAGACGGGCCGTGTTCGTGGAAACCTGATGGGAAAGCGTGTGGATTTCAGTGCTCGTACGGTGATTACTCCCGACGCCAACATTGATCTGGACGAGCTCGGAGTCCCCGAGGAGATTGCAGTGAATCTCACCTTTCCCGAGACGGTGTCGCCCTACAACCGCGAGCGACTCCTGGAGTGTGTTCGCAATGGACCCCAGAAGCACCCGGGGGCCAAGTCGGTGTACATCAAGCGCGACAAGTCTACCTTCCGTCTGGATTACGTGAATCCCGATACCATCGACCTTCGGGACGGAGACATTGTGCACCGCCACCTCATCAACGGAGACATTGTTCTCTTCAACCGCCAACCCTCGCTTCACAAGGCCTCGATGGAGGCTCACCGTGTGAAGGTTCTCCCTGGATCCACGTTCCGTCTGAACGTCTCCGCCACTCGCCCCTACAATGCAGACTTTGATGGAGATGAGATGAACATGCACGTGCCGCAGAGCATTGCTGCGGCCACCGAGCTTCGCTACCTGGCGTCTGTGCTTCGCAACATCATCAGTCCCCGAACCTCCAGTCCGATCATTCAGCTGTTCCAGGACACGATGACCGGAGCCTACCGCATTTCGCAGTCCAATGTGACGGTTCCGGAACATATCGCAATGAACATTCTTGCAAAGATCCGTCGTCCATTCGTTCGCAAGAATGCGGATTGGACGGGAGCGGAGCTGATTTCGGCAGCGTTCCCTCCGATTCAGTACAAGGGAGGTGGAATTACACTCGAGCAGGGACAGCTGGTCTCGGGTGTTCTGAAGAAGTCGGCAACGTCGGGTCTTGTCCACGTGCTCTACAATGACTTTGGACCGGAGCGCTGCGGACAGCTGATTAACGACATTCAAGCGATTGTGACGCAGTTCAACCTCTACACGGGGTTCTCTGTGGGCACATCCGACCTGATCGCCAACGCAAAGACGCTCGGCTTCGTCAACGACAAGATCGCAGAGGGTCGCAAGTTGGTGGCGGACATTCTGACCAACGTGCACAGTGGACGCTACACCAACATCTCGGGATTGTCGGATGGAGAGAAGCTGGAGGACGACATTGTGTCGGCACTCAAGGATGTTGCCGCCAAAATCAACAAGGAGGTGATTGAGTCGTTGTCGAAGACCAATCGCATTGTGCAGATGGTGGATTCGGGGTCGAAGGGAGGTGAGCAGAACATCACCCAGATGGTGGCGACGCTGGGTCAGCAGCTCATTGAGGGCAAGCGTGTGCAGTACACTCTGCAGGATCGCACACTGCCGCACTTCCCTCGCTATGACGATGGTGTGGAGTCGCGGGGATTCGTTCAGCACTCCTTCGTGGATGGTCTCATGCCTGCGGAGTTCTTCTTCCACGCCCAGGCAGGACGTGAGGGTCTCATTGATACGGCCGTCAAGACCTCCGACACGGGATACATTCAGCGCAGGCTGATGAAGACGATGGAGGACCACCATGTGGAGTATGATGGAACGGTTCGCAATGTGACGGGAAGCATTGTGCAGTTCAAGTACGGCGACGACGGAATCGATACTGTCCATGTGGAGAACCAGCCTTGCAATCTAGTGTTCCTCACGACCGAGAACATTTACAGTGAGTACGCACTGACTCCCGACGACGTCAACCGATTCCTGAAGGATCCGGTGGACACTGCCCCCGACCTTGTTGACGAACTCATTGCAGATCGTGAAATGCTGTTTCGCTCCGTGTTCCGCCATCGCAAGATGGATGTTCTCCAAGCACCCGTTCATCTCAAGCGTCTGGTCGATCGCTATTCCAATCCCTATGCAACGAAGACGGATCTGACGCCCGAGCACGTTGTGGGCTCCATTGGCCAGTTCATCAAGGAGTTTCCCGGCAACCATGTGATGCACTGCCTCCTGCGCTTCTACCTGGCTCCCAAGAAAGCGATTGTTGTGCATCGTCTGTCGCAGGCGCTCTTCGATGAGCTGATGCGTGACATTCGGTTCCGCTACATCAAGAGCCAGGTCCACGCAGGAGAAATGGTGGGAGTGCTGGCGGCCCAGTCGATTGGAGAGCCGACCACACAGCTCACACTCAACACCTTCCACTCGGCAGGAACGGCCAAAGCGAACGCCACCTCCGGTGTTCCACGAATTAACGAGCTGCTGGACGCCACCACCAATCCCAAGCGTCCCAGCAACACGCTGTACCTTCAGCCCAGCCTCCAATCCAGTCAGAATGAGGCCATCGCCATCATGAAGCAAATTCAGAAGACGACCCTTCGTGACATCACCAAGTCCGTCAAGATCTTCTACGATCCCTACCCGCTCTCGACCTCTACCGTTCTCGACGAAGACCGTGAGCTTCTCCAGCGCTACGAAGAGTTCAGCCTCACAACCGACCAACCATGCGAATCCACTTGGATCATGCGCCTGGAGTTGGTTCCCCTGGAAATCGCCATGCGCGACGTTCTGGATCTCACAAAGATTCAAGCCATGTTGGAGAGCAATCCCGCACTGAAGATTGTGCAGTGTCGATTTGGAGACAAGGCTGGAGCGTCGGGATGGAACATTGTGTTCCGCATCGCCTTTGACCCAGCGCTCGTGAAGAACCCGCTGCAGTTGCGGTTCTTGGAGGACAAAGTGCTGGACACTGTCCTCACGGGAGTCGACGGCATCGGGCGCGTCCACCTTCGGTCTGTGAAAAATGAGATTGTGTATGATGCAGAGATTGGAGGCTACAAACCGGTGGATCAGTATGTTCTGGATGTGGAAGGAACCAACCTCTACGAGCTGGCGTCCAAGCCAGGCGTTGATGCAACCCGCATTACGTCCAACGACATTCACGAAATTCTCGATGTCTTCGGCATTGAGGCTGCCCGCATGGTTCTGTTTGAGGAGATCAATGAGGTCTTCAGCACAGAGCGTGTGAACTACCACCATCTGGCTGTGCTGGTGGACACGATGACGTCCAGTGGACGCATCATTCCCGTGAATCGGTTTGGAATGAAGAAGAATGAGACGGGTGTGCTGGCCAAGTCGTCGTTTGAGGAGACCTCAAAGATCATGTTTGAGGCCGCCACCTGGGCCGATCGGGACAGCATGCGTGGTGTCTCAGCGAACATCATGTTCGGTCAGAAACCGCCGTGCGGAACGGGATTCGTCGACATTCTCATCGACGAGACGAAGCTTCCGGATGGACCGGAAGAGGAACCCGACAGCAATGCCGAGATCCTGGAGTATGTGAACAAGAAATTGGAGTCCACACCCGACACAGAGTGCAGGATGGAAGACATCCTTATGCCGTGGTAAACTGTTCGGTGCATGTATCGTACCAATAGACAATGTATTTCTGGTCCTGAATGGTCCACATTCCAAAATCAATCATTTTTTGCAGGAGCCACCACATGCGACGAATCATCTCACGAACAGGGGCATCCTTGCCTTGCTCGCGAATCCACTCTTTTTGCTCTTTGAGGTAGGAGCGCAGGAGCTCGGCATTGGGAATGTTTGAATACGAGCATGTAAGAAGAGGACCGAACTTGATCACGGCCTCTTCCTCTCGAATCTTCACAGACACCATGCTCATGAATTTGTAAAAGACAAGTCCACGGTGTCCCAGAGCCTCATAGCCTTCTGCGTACTCCTGGGACAGCTCGCTCATTTACATCGTAGACGATTCCAGAAAGTAAATGCTTTGGAATCTTCTTACATCAATGCTTGCGCTGGGCAGCATTCGCGACTGCAGCAATGGACTCGGTCGAGCTGTGATGCTTGGATTTAGCAGTTCTCCCGAGAATCCCAAGGCAGGCGACAATGTGAGTCTGTGGGTGGCGTATGATCTTCCAGAACCGCAGATCACTGGAGGCATTGCGAAGTATTCGTATGCGCTCAATGGAATCCCATTCCCGGCCTCTGAGTATGACCTTTGCACACAGACCACGTGCCCCAAGGACGTTGGATTCAATAACGAGACTTCTTCGTCAATTTTCCCATCCGGGATTTCCGGTAAGATCGTTTCCGCAATTTCTTGGACGGACCAGAACGACGAGCTCGTTTGGTGTGTCGAGACAACTTGGCGCGTCTAGTGCGACGCCCTCCCTCTTGTTTGAACGTTTCGGGATTCTGCATCCCTAGGAGTGCGGCAGCGTGAGATGCTTCCTCCGGGTTCGTTTCCGCCGTTTTGAGGGAACCGGAAACGTTCGTGAGTTTGGTTGCTCCACGATTCACCTCAATTTTATCCTGAATATTCGTCAACATCGCAAGATCGGGGTTCGTGTCGGCATCGATCTTCTTCTTCATATTGGTGAGCCGTTCCTTTGCATTCATAAGGATCATCCGACGTTCTCTGTCATCCGCATTCTTGCTTTCCTTGATGGGTTCAATCGCTGCGTCAATCTTCGGCAGAATGGCGTCAATTTTGGGCAAGACCTCGGCGTATCCCGTCGTCAATCGTTCATACCGAACACGCATGTCGATGAGATTCTCGTTTGGAACTGCCTCCCGATACGATTCAATGTCCGTCATCTCTGCAATGATGTCTGCGATTTCAAGTGTCAGGAGGTCGTCTCCCTCGTAAAAAGACTCTACGATTTGGATGGATGCTCCCTGTGCAATCGCACGAGACCGGGTTGAATGCGCAATCCGATCTTGTTCGCTCGACCACACGTCATACTGCTCGTCCGTCATGGCATTGAGCTTGGCTTCAATGTCCGCAAGGTCTTTGTTGCGTTGTTCGATATAGGCCGCACACAACTCCGTGACCGATTGTGGGGTTGGTTCTCGCACGACACGTTTGCCGTCCGCCAACGCACTCTTGTTCAGCACATTCAGGAGTTCATCCAACACGCAGATTAATTCGGGCTTCATTGGCTTCCCGCTTTTGATGAGCGCATTCCACACGTGGGCATACAGATTGTGCTGAAACAAGGCAATCACCTCGAAGGTGTCGGGAATGATTTTCACGACGTCGGCAAGAACCTGACTCTTTGTTGCCTCAAGATTCGCAGCCAACGCCTCTCGAAAGATCTTGCGAAGATCTCGGGTCAGCTCAACTCCACGCAACTTGAACGGAGAAAACAGCAGCAAGATCCCTCCGTCTCCAGAATAGTCCGGCAATGATTCTTCGATCCATTGCGGAATCTGGGTTTCCACCTCTGCTGCATGTTCGGTGACGATATCCTGTGCAGTCGTCTGGGATGGGTCCATACTCGCACGTGCTTCGTTGACCAATGCCTGAAGAGGTGCCGAAAACAGGTCTTCTCGTGCCAGAAACGTCGCACGCTGAAGAATGGTGAGTCCTCGAGTTCCAGGATCGTGGGAATTGATTTCCTTCACGATGGCGTCCACCTTGGCCTCTCTGACGACGACAGCTCGCGTGGTTGGGTCTATGTTTGAAATCCCATCCAAAATCACTTTGTCTTGCGCATCGAGCTTGGCTATGATCTCAGGTTTCTTGAAATACCCACCTGCAGTTGCCTTGATATTGGTCAAAATGGCCAATGTTTTGGCGGGATCATATTCCACTTCATCGTCTGTCGTGTCCGGGTTCGTGAGTTTGATAACCAACTCGTTGCTCTTGGTCTGATTGCAGATGCGATGTGCCCAAGCGTATTCAAGCTTCAAAATCGCCAAGTCCTTTGGATTCTCCAACTGGCGCTTGTGCATGTACAAATCCAGATACCAACGTGCCGTTGTAACCGGCAAAATGTGTTCACATTCCGGAAAGAGAGGGTGTGCGAAATTCTTCCCAAACCGTCCCTTGGGAAGTGTTGGTTGTCCACACAGGTAACACTCTGCAACTCCAGGTTGTTCCTCCTTTCCAGACAAGACATGCATACACTGTTCGGCTGCTCCAACGGGTTCCAAAATTGTTCTCCAATCGTAAAACTTTCCACGTCCCGCTGCAAGCGCAAGCTTTGTTCCGATGTCTGCTCCCCATATTTTCAAGACAATGGCCTTTGCCCCATAATCCTGTGTTCCAAACTCAATCTTGTTGATCGGAGTGTGTCCTGGAGGGCTACGAGTAGGTTTGGCGTTCCCCGCACTGGAACTCATTACCTTTTTTCGCAGATTTTGTTTGGCGAGAGAGAACAATGGTAAACCTAACGAATCCAGAACTTGCCGAAATTTCGAACAATGCCTTGCCTCCTGCATCGGCTGAGGCACTGTGGGATCTTCGAAATGATGCGTGTTCCTCCAGTCAGAGCGGATTCAAACTGCAAAGCCAACAGCGGTTTCTTCGTCGTGTGTTGTCTCCAGACTCTCCCACTCGAAGCCTTCTGATGGTTCACGGAACGGGAACGGGCAAAACATGTACAGCCATTCAGATTGCAGAGGAGTACATTCTGCGTCCCGAGTTTCAGGACAAGAAGGTCTTGGTGTTGGCGTCATCCGCTGTTCAGGATAACTTTGCGACAGAACTGTTCGACATTACACGTGTCAATATCGATGTTGCAGCAGGAACCCTGGAATCTCAGCAGTGCACAGGTCGTCGGTACCTCGATATGCTGCTTCGAATTGAACAAGAGCCCAAAAACTGGACCAATCCAGACACCCGGGATCGTCTCAAACGAACGGCCGATCGAATGATTGGTGAATTTTACGAGTTCGGAGCCTATGCCTCCTTCGGCAAACTCATCAACACCCAACAGAGCGAACGCAAGAAAGGCGACTTTGAAGCCTGGATTCATGAGACGTTCGACAATCGACTCATTCTCATCGACGAGGCCCACAACATTCGCGTGGGACGTGAAGACACAACCATCAAAGAGATCACGGCTGCCCTGGAGACCCTCGTGAAGATTGCAGATGGAGTGGTTCTCGTCCTTCTCACTGCGACGCCAATGTACCACTCGTACACGGAAATTGTGTATTACTTGAATCTGTTTTTGTGGAATGAGCGAAAGCAAGCCCCCACCGACTCCTTGACGGCCGACGAATTCTTCAATGACGATGGAAGTGTTCGAGAGGGAGCACCCATGGAGAAGTTCCGTCGACTCTGCCAGGACTATGTGTCGTATGTCCGAGGAGAGAATCCGTTTACGTTTCCCTTTCGTCTGCCTCCTCCCCCTGGAATTGCACACACGAACGTGACGCAAGGGTTTGGAGGAGGACAAGTAGAACCCATCACGCATTTGCGAGAGTTCTTGACTGTGTCCACCGCCACCGGCGTTCAAGCCGCTGCACTGATGGGAAGCGAACGTGACGACGATGACGAAAAGCGCCGCCTTCTCATGCAAGCGACGATTTCGGTTCTCCCCGGAAACAAGCAGTTCAAAAAGGCATTCATTGAAACTGGATCGCAGTATTCCTATGCCGAGGAGCCTTTCTTGACGCCCGACGAACTCCCCAATCACTCTGCAAAATTCGTATCCATCATTCGGTCGATTGAATCGGGCGAAGGAGTGTGTTTTGTCTACTCCAATTTTGCGACGATGGGAGCCCTGATGTTTTCGATGGCATTGGAAGAGCATGGATATGTTCCCGCCAAAGGAAACCGGATTCTTGCGAATCCAGCGTATTCGGGACCCGCCAAAGGGAAGTACGTTCTGCTGACCTCGTCGGCAAGTGAATCCGAACTGACCAATCTCATTCAGCGTGTGAAAGACCCCAAGAATCGGGATGGAACCGACATTCGTGTGATTGTCTCCAGTCCAATCGTGTCGGAAGGAGTCAATTTCCGATATGTTCGACAGATTCACGTGCTGGACCCTTGGTGGAACATGAGCCGAACGGAACAGGTCATTGGACGTGGCCTTCGAACCTGTAGCCACACCCTGCTTCGGAATGAGCAACAAAACTGCACGGTGTATCTTCATGTGATTCGCACAGAGGATGGACGAGAATGCTACGACGAATACACCTATCGCATTCGCGCAATTCCCAATGCAATTCGAATCGCAAACGTTCGGCGTGTGATGGAGCAATCGGCAATGGATTGTCCACTTCAAAACCAAATCAATACACTTCCAGACGATTGGAAGAATCTTCCAGTGACCCAACAACGATCGGAGGGACGGCAGGCGGTAACCTACAAACTCAAGGACATGTTGGCGCCTTCCTTCTCTGATGGGGCTGACGTCACCGAATGCATTGTGACTCCCAGCACGCCAGATCCTGAGCACGTTCGCCCGTTCTCGACGTATTTGGATGTGCGTGACGAGCTCCTGCAGTTGGTTGGACGAAAACTGATCGACAAGCCGATTTGGGATCGCAAAGCCCTGTTCAAAGCACTCAAGCCGTACACGGACGATGTGATTCTCTACAATCTTCAGCATGCGATTGCATCGGCCTACCGATTCAAGGACTCCTTTGGTCGTCCTGCGACATTGGAATCGAAGGGAGATCTCTATGTGCTGTCTCCAACGGGTCTTTCCAACGGGACACTTGTAGAACGAACCACCCGACCGGTTACAAAGGGACGTGTGGACCTTCCCGTTGTAGAAGTACCTGCTGCCCCCGCAGAGATTGCCCCCGACATTCTGGCGGTAAAGCGAGGGGCCCGCATGTTCCCAGGAGATGCGACAGCCCGATTTTCAGAGACAACCCTGAACGGATACATTTTTGACCATGACTTCACGGACGACGAACGCCGAGCCTACCTTCGAACTCGTCCCACAACGCTTCCGTTTGCGAGTCGACTCTACGTCCCTGAATCGGACTACATTGTGCTGGGACACGACACGTACGATCCTGCAGAGCCTCCTGTGGGAGACGATGAAACCCACTTCCGTGAGTGGAACGCAGCGCTGCTGGCCCGATTCATCACAAGCAAGAACGTGCTGTTCACATCGCTCACATCGGATCGCAAGTTCACGATCTCCAAAATGAAACAAGAAGGAGACACCATCGTGCGGTACTATGAGAAGAGCGCCAAGAACTTCAAGCCAACCGTGTGTGGAACTGGCGACAACAAGAAACCGCTGATGATTGCATTTGCAAAGTTTATCGACAAGAATGGAGTGGGAGTTCCCGCTTCCATCACCAAGGTCTCCGATATCTGTGTCTACACGGAACTGTTGGCTCGAGAGGAAACGAATTGCATGTGGGTGACTCCGGAGGAACTTTCTGTGCTGTACGACAATCCGAAGAACGAAAAGGAGTTCCGAAAAGAGTTTAAGCAATAAAAAACGTATCGTTGCTAATCAATACAGGAGAGCCCCAATGGATCCACTCTTTGAACGTCGTGAATTGACGCGCAATGTGCATGTCGATGCTCGGAACTTGAAAAAGAACATTCAGTCGAGTCTGTTGGCCCAGGTCCGACACAAGTACGAAGGCATTTGTGTTGCGGAGGGCTACATCCAGCCTCGCAGCATTGTTGTTGTGGAATACTCCTTGGGACGCGCAAACCTGATTCGTGGAGGAATTGATTACGTGGTTCGGTTTCAGGCCGATGTGTGCCTGCCGCATCCAGGTCAGGCCTTCCGAGCTCCTGTCTCTCTCAAAAGCAAGATTGGAATTCATGCCGAACTCTCTCCGCTGAAGGTTCTTCTGCCTCGCGACCTTCACATTGGAAATGGAGACTTCGAGGATGCTACTGAAAAACAAGAGGTAGAATTCGAAGTGGTCGGCGCTCGGTTTCAGCAAGGTGACGAGAGCGTCGTTGTCCTTGGGAAACTGCGCACACTGGTTCGCCCCGCAGCGCAACAGGTTGTTGCCTCGGAGGACATCCCGCCTCTGGAGCCCCTGCTTGCAGCCCCCACAAGCAGCAATGCGGCTGCAGATTCAGAGAAGCGCGTAGTCACTGTCGCAGCGGCCGCCACCAAGGCCGCCGAAGCCTCCACGCGGAGAAAGCGGATTCGTCCAAATCAGGAGACAAAGACAAATGAATAGAGCGCAAAAAGAAGCCCTGAAAGAGCGCCTCGAAAAATTGGATCCCCAGGAACATGAACAAATTTTTGCAATTCTGAAGCGCTACACGGACAAGTACACGAAAACGCAGAATGGTGTATTTGTCTCCTCAGACGTTCTCTCGGATGAGTGCCTCCGTGAGATTGACCAGATGGTCTCGTTTTACATGGACCAACGCAAGCGAATGGAAGCGGATGCGGCGGAACGAAAGACGCTCAGCCGAACACAATAGTCCCCTTGGATGTTCGCAGTCCTCCAAGAATCCACCCAAACCGGTCATGCTCGACAGGGTAGAGCTCATACCCGTACTCAATGAAGAACGTATCTTTTCTATCGTAATCCAGATTCCCGCCTGCTGTAATGAAGATCTCTTCCAGCATGCGAGCAATGATTGGTACAACGGCGTGGTCGCTCTCTGTGATGAATGGTTGTTCAGGGATGTCTGCGCTCTCAAGCTGACGAATGAATGCAACGAGAAGTTCCATGGACATCTTTGATTCCTCCGAATGAGAATTTCGTTTTTGTCAGCCAGAAAACGGACTAAACAGAACCTAGCATCTAAATAAGCATGGAGACTCTCTTGTCTACAAGGATGCAAGACGATCTGACCGAGATGATTCGGTTGGCGGCAACGGATCCGAAGGCAGAACTTGAGAGCAAGGTGTTGGCTGGGCGCATTCGCACCAAAGACGAAGCGGACCGAATTGTCAAGGCCATTCAAACCTTGTCCTCAAGTGGCGCCTCGGAAGAACATCGTGCCACCTTTACATATTCGGATGGAATGCGTGTGGTTGTGACCACACCCGAGACAATCTACAAAGTGTGTACCTCTGGAAGTTTCCGTGGACTTCCTCTGGAGGTCGAGCGAAAGCAGCGGTACTTTGAATGCAAGGCCCAGTCCCAAACCAAACTGACGTCCGACATGATCGATATCCCCGACCTCGCCCTTCGCTTCACCTGCCGCCACGAGGAGCCTCTCCGCCGCGATTTCAGTGGAGCTCCGATGGACCCCAAGAACCATGTGCGCATCATGCATCGCAAGTCGTGGAAGACCGAAGATGGACTCCTTCGCATCGACTTCTCGATGGTGAAGTCCAAGTCCAAGACGACGAAGACGCTGTCCGACATTCTTCGCCAACCGCCGTCGTACGAGCTGGAAATCGAAATCGTCGACAAGACGGCAAAGCCTGATGTTGTCCGCAAGTCTCTCCTGCGTCACGTGGAGACTCTGTTGGCGGCCTACCAGCAGAGCCCATTTCTCATCGCAGAGTCCGACATTCAGCGGTATCGTCTCGAGTTTGATGCCCTCAAGATCCGCTTCGTGAATCCTGTGACGTTGGTTCGTCGGCACATTGTTGCAGACCGACAGGCCAACATTCTGAACGGATACACTGTCACCAACAAGGCGGACGGAGAGCGTTGCATGCTGTTTGTTGCACGGGATCGCCGCATGCTTCGAGTGACTCGCAAGGGGACCATTGTGTGGACGGGACTCACAGCCAACGACGACTCCCATCTGGGAGATGTGTTGGATGGAGAGTATCTGGCGGATCGGAATCTCTTCTGTATCTTTGATGTGTATATGTTCCGCACAAAGCGGGTCGATCGACTCCCGCTGATGACGACGGATGAAGAGATTCAAACGAATCCTCTGAAATCGCGACTGGGATGTGCGCATCTCTTCCTGCAGGATCTAAAAACGCAATTTACAGCGGCATTTGCGAAGGTTCCGTTCCGAATTGAAACCAAGCTCTTCTTGGCCGGAGATGGACCTGCAATGGAAACTGCAATCAACCGAATGCTGGATACAAAGTTCGAGTATCCAACGGATGGGCTTATCTTTACGCCCCGAGCCTCTCCAGTCGCCCCCATCTCCGAACGAAAGGGGGATACCTGGAGGACGCTCTACAAGTGGAAACCTCCTCACCAGAATTCAATTGATTTCTTGGTTCGCTTCCCATCGACGAAATCCTATGACCCTGTTCTCAACAAACAGGTCGTCAAAGGAACCCTGTACATTTCTCGGAGTCCTGGAACGGATATCCTGTATCCGTGTGAAACGCTTACGGGGGAATATACCCCTCCGGTTCTTCCAGCTGACCTCCAGCACTATACTGAACGTGTACCATCTCCCTTTCAACCGGCAGCACCGAGAGCTCCGGATGCGTCAGAGATTCTGATTCCTCTGAACGCAGACGACGTTCCTGTGGATGCCGAAGGAACAAAGGTTGAGACAAATACCATCATTGAGTGTGCACGAGATGTAACAACGGGTCGTTGGACTGTGTTGCGAACGCGATATGACAAGACCTATCAGTATCGTGTGCTGAATCAACCGCAATTTGGGAATGATATTACGACAGCCGATGATATCTGGGCAAACATTCACAATCCCGTAACGGAAGACATGCTCCGAGTCATCGTGACGTCTCCAGCAGACGATACCTACGAGGATGACCTCTATTATCGAGATGCTCTCGAAGCGCGTGACAGAGTAATGTCCGACATTATGGCATTTCACAATAAAATCAAAGAGTCTCTTTACAAGACATATCTAAAGTCAGGACAAACGCTTCTCGAACTCGCAGTGGGACGAGGAAACGACATTCAAAAGTGGAGAAAAACAAATCCATCGAAGGTTGTGGGAATCGACGTGTCAGATTCCAATATCAATGCACCGCGACAGGGGGCGTGTGTTCGGTACATCAAGCATCGCACCGAAACACCGAAGGAGCCTCTTCCTCCGGCTCTCTTCATTGTCGCAGACATGACACAGCCACTTCGAGATCAAGACAGTCCCTATCTAAAGATTCTCACTGGTCAAGAACCCGCCCCCACTCCTTATCTAGAAAAATTTGTCGGGCTGTCTGACTTTGACGTCATCTCCTGCCAGTTCGCAATGCACTATGCATGCGAGTCCGAAGAGTCCTTCCGCCGTTTCGTGGGGAATCTCACAGAGTACGGCAAGGGTATCTTCTTCGGCACGTGCATGGATGGACAGGCTGTCTACAGTCTGCTCATGGGCATTCCTGGATACACCTTCCGGTCGGGAGGCACAGGGCCTGTTGCAGCGGGAGGAGGGGGGCAGGTGTGGGGTGAGATTCGCAAGGACTATGCGGATGGGTCGGGATGGACAGAGGAGTTCGGCAAGTCCATCACAGTGAAGCTGGAGAGTTTCGAGCGTCCCGTCACCGAGTACCTGGTTCCCTTTGAGAAAGTCACCGAGATCCTTGCAGAGAATGGCTACGAGCTTGTGCGGACCACGATGTTTGCCGACCACTACGCAAATCAGACAGCGTACACCCTCGACAGTGATCACAAGGCATTCTCCTTCCTCCACCGCAGCTTTGCATTCAAGCGTGTGGAGGTGAAGAAGAAGGCGGAGCCAGTGGCGGAGGAAGCGAAGCCAGGGGCGGAGGAGGTTCAGGAAGCCAAGGTGCCGGTGATTGGAGAGAAGGCGGAGGCGGCGAAGGAGCCTGAAGGGGCGAAGGAGAAGCCCAAACGCAAGCGAATCGCCAAGAAAGAGCCCGAACCCGGAGAGGAACCTGTGCTCTTCTTCGCAGGCAATGAGTCGCTTGTGGAGTTCAAGGAGTTCAGCAATCAGCACGAGGCTCCCATGCAGATTGACGGAATGACGTTCCCGACAGTCGAGCACTATTACCAGTGGTCGAAGGCCAAGCAGTTCGGAGACGCAGATGCTGAAAAGAAGATTCTGAAGACGACGAGTGCAAAGTCAGTGAAGGCCTACGGCAAGAAGGTGAAGAACTACGACGAAGCAGCCTGGAACGAGAAGAAGGACCAGGTGATGAAGGTTGCGCTCAAGGCCAAGTTCATGCAGCATCCCGAGTTGCGCACCAAGCTTCTGTCGACAGGAACTCGTCCCATCGGAGAGGCAGATCCACGCGACAAGGAGTGGGGCATTGGAACGGGAGCCGACACTGCAAAGGCCAAGATCCCGGCAAAGTGGCCCGGCAAGAACAAGTTGGGTGCGCTTCTGATGGAGCTCCGCACCGAACTTAAAGAATAATCCCGGATACAACCAAATGCAGATTTTCGTGAAGACCCTGACGGGAAAGACAATTACGCTCGATGCAGAGCCGTCGGATACAATCGAGAATATCAAAGCGAAGATTCAGGACAAGGAGGGAATCCCGCCTGATCAGCAGCGTCTTATTTTTGCTGGGAAGCAGCTGGAGGACAATCGCACGTTGGCCGACTACAACATTCAGAAGGAGTCGACGCTTCACTTGGTCCTCCGACTCCGGGGAGGCTTCTGAGTCGTGCGACGGTTGGTGCGACGGCGTGTTTTTCTGCGACGACCATACCCACGACTTGCAATGATGGCGGCTGCATGCGGGTCGCCCAATGCTTCTTCCATCACTTTTTTCATCGCTGTTTTGCTTGTGGGTTGAACGATTTTTCCGACATTCTCCCATGCAACATGGCGATTTGGATGCGCGCCTGATGTAATCATGAGACTCAATGGTGCGTCTGCAGGAAATCCTGCCGCAACGTTTCGGTCTCGTACAAACTGGTTGAACGGCGGAACGGGTCCTTGGTAGGTTCCTTCGGTAAACGGTTGATTCCGAAGACACACTGGTTCTCCGATCTTGAACCGTCGTGTATCGGGTGCATGCCGCAATTGTGGAAGTGTGGGAAACACGCACGTCGGCATTTATAGTCAAGGTGGAAAATACACACAATGGAGCTGGA
>JACCDX010071895.1_pt1 | contig 19681 bp, 15 predicted proteins | sample 7449681 | NCBI WGS metagenome assembly JACCDX01 (sample SAMN15323450, study PRJNA562643) | freshwater metagenome | isolation source: river surface water | place: USA:Blue River Watershed | collected 2017-08-18
ATACACTCGGATATCCAGTGGAATTCAGACCACCCGCATACACACCTTTGCTGGGGTCCATCAATTCATTTGTATCTCCCACCAGAATACGCCACTTCTCAAAGGTCGTGGAATCATAATCCAGCATAGCATGTGCCATCAAATAGGTGCCATCAAACTCCTGAATCTTCTGACCGCCGACGAAAAACGCGGCATTCTGGATAATGGCTGCGCCGACGTAGCGGGTCCACTCGAATTGGTATTGGAATGTGCGTTGGGCGGTAGGAGTTGTGTATTTGCTGAAAATATCGGGCAGACGGAATGTAAAATACATATCGGACAAGAGGTCACCTACACGCTGGATTTTTGCCCGCAGTCGGATAGGTTGGTCCAAGGGCAATTCATTTGGACCTTCCAGTGCAGTTGTCACATTTTCTGTAGCAAAATGGCTATATCTGCGGAATGTCTTATAAAAATAAGTCATCTGCGGATTTCCAGAAAGTAAAACATTTTGTGCACCATAGGATGTCAGACTTATAAGACCTCCCCCAGTCATTCTCTCTTTTTGTTAGGTTTGAGTGTGAGATTTAGGCCAACGGACATTTTGAAATGTTCGGTGGCCGCCCACCCGCAAACTTTTCTAAACAAACGAAACCCTAGTACCGGTTTGAAATGATTGCTGGGTCCAGAACCCCTTATTCGCTATTGTATTTTGTCGCCCACCAATTCTCAGACAAGTAGGGCGGCAACTCCATAGTCTCTGTCTTCACCTTCTTTGATGGCCCCGCCTTGAGAAGAGCCTGGATTTCCGTAAAGGACAACGAATACCGGGTGTATGCGAACGCACTCATGAAGCCTCGGAAGGTTCCGCGAACATCAAGAGTTTGTCCTTCTCCAATGGAAGGTGTCGTGGAGCCACGGATGGAGTAATTGGCCGTCGAGAACAGAATAATGTCCTGGTAATTCATGTAAGGGAGCGTATTCTCAAACCGAATCTTGTTTGTCAGATTTCCGTTGATGTGAATCTCCAGACCATCCTTCTTGCAATTCAGAACCACGTGGAACCACTTCTTCACAGGGATATTCTCAATATCCACATACGTGTAGGGTGACTCATACGTATTCATCACAACACGCAGAGCGTTTGTGTCGCTCCGCAAAAAGACACCGGGACCCATGAGAGGCCACACACATCCGTATCCCTTGTGCCACACGTGATGAAGAACAGCATCGCCCGTGAACGTAGAAGGATTCACGAAAAGATAGAAGGAATAAGAGAATTCAATGCCTGACGGCTCATTGTCTGAGAGGCGTATCGGCTTCGCCTCAGGATACTTCTTCAAATCCTGATGGATAACCAGTGTCTTGTCTTCTGAAGAAGCCGTGTATTCCATCAGATTCGTATAGCGATTCCCTAAGACATCCACTGCCGTATAGAGACCTTCTGCTGTAAAGAAAAGGGTTGTTGCTACCGCTACAATGACGATAGCGAGCACAGTTTCACCGAACGGATTCATTGCCGTAACTGTTGCGTAAAAACCACCTTGTGGGTTCGCCGACATCTACTCAGGCAGGAGAACGGAAAAAGCTGAGGAAATATTGCCAGAGGTCAAAACTGGCACCCTCAGGACCCTTCATATACATGTGGTAAATCTTGTCGGGCGTCAGTGCGTAATTGTATGTGGAAACGTTGCTGATGTATCCGTCAAAGCCCGCATAGTCCGCCAACTTCACCTTCTGGTCCGTAGGGTCGACCTTGTAGAAATTGGGGAGTACACAGCTCCGCATAAGCTTGCCATCAATGTAGACGTCGCATGTGCGTCCATTGAGAACGATAGAAACCTGCATCCAACGCTGGAGGTCTACCTCATCAATGTCGCACATGGTATTCCCATCCGTCAAATCAGAATCCATCTTCATCGGCTTGAAGTATTCGCCCTTGTCTGCCGTTGTCAAGCTCACATCCATGGTGGAGCCTCCTGAAGGTGTCACGGTTCCCGTTGAATCGCATCCCGCACCCGAGCAGTCCACGCCCGAGACGTCACTTGCGGTCGTCATCGCACGACTGTGGACGCGAACCTGGAGAGAGTTCTTGAAGGCACCGAGAGAGACCACAAGGGTTGCGTAATTGCTGCCGCCGATTTCAAACACGTGCTTGCGAGTTCCCTGGTTCGTGCGCCATCCTGAGACGTAAATCCAGAAATTCGTGGTGTACTCTCCTCCTTCATAGATGCGTGCCTGATTGGTGTAGGTCTTCACACCCTTGTTCGCAACAATCTTGCCGCCCTCGACCGTCACTCCCTGTTCTTTGACGTCTCCGTAAAAGGCTCGGAACATCCAGTAAAAAATCACAAGAGCCGCGACAACCATCAGTAAGTTTACAAATCCTGACAAGAAGCTCTTTCCATAACCAGTATTTGCTGCGGAAGGGGCAGATTCCATTCTATTTAGTTAGGCATAAGAAGTTTGCCAGTCTAACCATGGTTGAGCGGGGCGTATCTTGGGTGCGTCCAGACAATTTCCAGACGGACAAGGAGACAAGTTGAAGTTGAATCCTGTGAAGAGGCCCGACATTTGGGGCAGCATAGGCTGTGTCACGGTCGTATACGAATCGGGCGGCAATTCAATGTTCGGCTTTCCTCGGGTATCCGTCATCGAGCTGTATGCCGTGGATACATCCAGACTCCGTTGAACTGTGTTGGAAACTGTGAACCCGCCCGCATTTCCACTGAGCCCGGGATTTCCCACTGTTATTCCACGATTAGAATCGGATAGTGCTATCTTGAATTGAGTCCTCTTTGACATTACAAGAGTATCATTGTAGTAGACATCATATCTGCGGCCCTCCCGCACGATTGTAACCATGACCCATTTTTGGAGAGGAATAGGAGGGAGTGACAGGACTTCAATGTATTTTGCGGAGACATCGCTCGTCCCTGAGGCATCCACAGGAACTCCTGAGACATCCGTGTCGCTTCCAGACACATCTTTGTTAAATTCTGTCTTGATGGAAAGTTGTGTCATCGCCTTTCCTTGGCGTCCCGCATCGGGAGCCGCCAGAATCTCCAAAAACGCAACGTTGCTAACCTGGAGAAGAGGGATGTAGCCTGGGCGGTCGCACTGAGCGCACTCGAGGGAGGTTCCGCAATTGCAGCGGTGGAAACGCCCATCTTCGCAAGAAGGATTTCCAGGTGTATTACATGTTATTGCCGTAGGAGTACGTGAAAGAGGAACAATGTAGACGAATCCTTGAATTGTGAAATTCGCAAGTTTCTGGAAATTGAGAGCCTGCGAATTGTCAAAAATGGCATTCGATTTGTCAAGTTTGTAGGGACCCAGAGAGGAAGCTTTTAGTGTCGGGTAAAACCATTGTGGGTAGAAATAGAGCAGAACTCCTATGACTACTACGACTATAAAAACCAAATATATCCACCAGGACATCTTTCTAGGATGTGCTTTGATTAAAGAAATTACTGGAAACGACTGGCTCCAAACCGCGAATTTCATTGGAAGTGAGTGTGCGGGTCCAGTAGTTCAGTTTTCCAACACGGACGCTGCGATTCATACGGACTGGTTGCGACCAAAAGGGCTCCACGTTCGTGACGAGTGTATTTTTGAGTGTCACCGTTGCCCTCAGCTTCCCATCAATGTAGACTTCAAAGAAATTACTCGTCAGCACAAGTGTGAGACGGAAAGGGGTTTTTACGGGGAGATTTGAAATCGGCGGAGACGACTCCAGTCCCTTGACGCTGTCTTTCGTTGTCACTGCGGAGACAACCAGGTCACCTGTCTCGTTATCAAGATACGCGATGAGATTTGTAGAAGGAAGTGCTGTCAATAAATCAGAAACGGTGGCATTCGCAGGAACGGTTCCAGCCGCAGTGGAGCGGTACAAGAACACTTTCGGAGCCACGACACTGGAATAATCTCCCGTGGTATAGACATCCATGGAAAGAGTTATGTCGCATGACTTGGGCGATTTGAACTCAGCCTTCGTGTCCGGACTCGCCGCCGAGGTCCAGGCACTCTGTCTATCGTTTGTCGCAAGAGACCCGAAGAGCGCATTGTCTGTCGGTGAGAGCTGGAAAATTGGTTGTATTGTAAAGTGGACGAAGGTCAGTATCAGAAACACAACAAATGCGACAAGGCTCGCATAGAAGAGGAATTTTATCACATTTCCAGCACCGGTTGCTGTGATGCCTTGGACGGATGCCTGGAGTCCCGCGACAGCCTTGAGAGCTGTCTTGGCCGCCTCCGTGGTGGGCTGGGTTCCACCGACTCCTGCGACAGCAGCGGAAGGGATGGCGGGTCTCAGAAGAGCACTCGGTACAACGGCGGGCGCAGGTGCTGCCAGACCTCTCGCATACGCCTCACGTTCTTTCAAAACTTTCTTCACAGCACTCATTCTCTTCTTAGTTTTTGGCTTTCTTTTTCCGTGTTCCTTCCTTCTTCAAAGCCCCCTTTACGGGGTCAAACTGAATCGACTTGTAATACTTCTCCGTCTCTTTCGTATTACAATTCTCCAACTTCTCGCGTAAATAGCAAACAAAGGAGATGCGGGTGAAGGATTTGTCTGCTCCGAGCGTTCCTGTCGCCGCGTCCTCAAAGTGAACTTTTGCGAGTTTCTTGTTTTTCGCCTTGTCGGCCGCCGTCTCCGTATACTCCGTATTGCAATGATATCTGTGGACGTCCATGGCTAAATAATCGCCCGTGCGAACATTGAATCCAATCTTGTATTGCGGAAAGAGAGTGTATCCTCCCTGATACCAGCCGCGCTCAATGACGGAGAGATTTCCGAAGCCTCCGCGGAAATCCCCGTCGTCCATGTGGAGAGCCGTGCGGAAATTGCGATTAATCGTTACAGAACTGAAGGCGGTTCCAGGAATCTGATAGGCGGGTTGCTTCTTCGCCCGCTTCATCTGTGCCGTAAACTGCTCTGGGTTCAATTTCTCAAAGAGGGCACTGAGATTTTGAATAAATGGAATACCGTGTTTGTATTGATGGAAATATCTCTGCGTATACGATGTAAGACGGCAAGGAAGTCCCATGAAAGGAGTCCGCTCAAAGAATCCGAGTACGCTGCTGAAGACGTTGTTATTCACACGCATTTTACTCACCTTTCCATTTTGGACGTAGCGGGCCGACCATTTGCTGATTTCCGTCGGTTTCCGCTTCGACCAATAGGCACCCTTGATATTAATCGGACCCGCCGCGGCTCCGCGATTCCGACTCGGAGCAGCCGTCGCATAGAATGCTTCCCAGCCGAGCTTTATCAAATCGTGCGGAATCACAGATTTCCGAAAGCGAGCTAAGAGTGTCTTCTCCTTTGTCTCGGGGTCTATCGTGTAGACGTCCACATCCTCATCGTATATTTTGTCGGCATCCTTTTCGGTAAAGTACTCTCCCTCTCTTGCTTTGATTTGGGCGTCTGTTAGTTTCGGCTCGACGATGACTTCCAGCACTTTTTGTTTCACGGGGCGAGTTGTTTTGGGGATTTGAAGGCCATCATAGATGCTGGGGTCATAGGCTTTGGCTTTGCGAGTTTCTCCACGCCCTGTGTGAATTGGCATTCCTCTGTTCTGGCGTCTCATTTTTCATTTCGCGTGGTTATCCACAAAAGAGTGAGGGCGACGAATGTCACTCCCGCACCGATTCCGATTCCCTGGATACGGGCACGCATATCAGCCTCTGCGAAATCCGTCTGCGACCACACAGGGCTGCGCCCGCGACTCCCCAAACGCTTGTAGTAGGCAATTACATCCGTTTCCAACCTGCGAGGCTTTCCGAGACTTTGATTCACCGCGTTGTGAAGGTCGACCGTCCACTTGAAAAGGTCCTGGCGTCTATCAAGATGGGGTGTAATGGGTGCGACGGCCAAGTGCTGGGCGTAGTGTTGGCGACAGACACTGCAGGGCAGAAGATATTGGAGCGATTCATAGAATTCTTTGGCGGCTTTTTTCTGAGCGTAAGTTGGCTTTTCTGGGTATCCCATGGCAACAATGTGAATTGTGTGCCAAAAGAAAGGACCCCATACTTCAGGCGGCATTTTGAGCTTCATATCGTTCTATCTATAGAAATGATATGAAAAAAGAAAGACTGGACGAATACGACGCAGTCTAAACGGCGAAAACGTATTTCTTTAGAAGTATGTATGGCAACACCTCAAAACAGAAAATAAAATGTACGAATTGTGGAAATCTCGGGCATGCGTTTCGCCAATGTCTTGCTCCCATTACATCCTATGGAATGATTATTTTTCGCGTTCTCGGAGGATGGGACCAGGCGAAAAACTTAACTCTCAATGAAACAAGCGTCACTGGCCTCGAACAAGAACAATCGCGAATTGAGTATCTCCTTATTCAAAGAAAAGACAGTCTCGGCTTCGTGGAGATTCTTCGTGCCAAGTACAAGCTTGCCGACATAGACTACATCAAGAGACAGCTCTCAGGGACAACTGATGTGGAGCGACGGAAACTCCTCACCCTCTCCTTTGATGACTTGTGGACCGGTCTCTGGGGCGTGTCGAACGAAAAGGGGAGCCAGGCTTACAAGAATGAGAAGGAGATTTCTCGGTCCAAGTTTGAAATTCTCCGTGCTGGATACACGCTTGACAACAATACATTTGTGTGTCTCGCATCACTTCTTGAAGGCATTGAGGACCATTGGACTACACCCGAGTGGGGATTTCCGAAGGGTCGTCTGGATTCCTTTGAAACAGAATTCGCATGTGCGGTTCGCGAAGTGAAGGAGGAAACCGGTCTCACGCTTCAGGATTTCATTCCCATTCGGAATCTTCAGCCGATTCAAGAAACCTTCTTTGGCAGCAATAATATCCACTATTGTCACAAGTATTTTCTCGCATACATGCCAACTATCAGAGATATTGTGATTGATACGACGAATACCCACATGGTCCGCGAGATTGGTGATATCCGCTGGTTTTCTCTGGATGAGGCTCTCCGAACCATTCGCCCTGACAATATCGAAAAGAAGGAAATTCTGTTAAAGGCGAGCAGTCTACTTCGTAATTATTGTCCTCTTCGTTTCTCTTTACCAAAGGTAGATGGAGCAGTTTCGTAAATACACTCCAGACGAGTTACAGTATCTTTGGAGAACAACACACAATCCTGGCGCACGCAAACTTTTGTATAAGTATTTGAGTGACATTCACGACCCTCCGTTTTTTCCCATGAGTGGCGGTGGTGCGTCACAAGAGGAAATAAACCAGATGGAACATGAATATGGGCTCTATCCGTCTCTGGATGACCCGCAATTCCACCAGAAACTTCTCCAAAAACTGGAGTTTGCGGAAAACAAACAGGAGGCCATCACGGATGCGGATAAAGAATTGAATCTGTGTGGAGAATCGCGTGAATTTGAATTGAGTGCCGTCCAACGATTTGTCGCACGGTTTCTCGCCCCAGAAAGCCCGTATCAATCCGCACTCTTGTACCACGGAGTCGGTGTAGGAAAGACGTGTGCCGCCGTCTCCATCGCCGAGAATTATCTTCGCATTTTCCCCCGCAAAAAGGTGATTATCGTTGCGCCGCCGAACATTCAGCCGAACTTTCGGAATACCATCTTCAATATGAATGAACTCCGCATTCCTGAAGATGAGGCTATTGCGAATACTCACAATGGATGTACTGGGAATTTCTATCTTCAGCGGACGGGCACAGAATTTGTGAAGGAAGTTGCCGTTATCAAAAATCGCATCCGTCAAACCATTGACGCACGATATGAATTCATGGGCTACATTCAGTTCTTCCGCTACATTGAGACGGTGAAGCGTTCCAATCCGAAAGACTGGAAGAAGGCTGTCCGTGCGGTGTTTGAAGGGCGTATGGTGATTATCGATGAGGCACACAATCTGCGCGATGTTCCCGGTGAGAGCGTTGACGACAATCTTGATAGCCCTGGCGGCGATGAGGAGGTGGCTGATTCTGTGGGTGGAAAGCGTCTGCGACCCAGCTTGATTGACGTACTTGACACGTGCCACGGGCTGAAACTTGTTCTTCTCACTGCGACGCCGATGTATAACAATTATATGGAGATTGCGAGTCTACTGGAGCTTCTGCTCCGCAACGACAAACGCTTCACGAAAAAGTTTGAACTCACGAGCACGGACTTTTTCAGCACAGAGAAAGGGAAATTCTGGGCGGAAGGCGGTGAAGAGAAACTCGCACGTGCCGCTGGAGCCTACATTAGTTTTATGCGCGGCGAGAATCCTCTTACATTTCCTGTGAGACTTCCTCCCAATTATGAAGGAGGGGTGCCGAAACTGGAGAGTTGGCCGAAGATTGCGCCCAATGGTGTCGCAGTACCACCTTCCTCTGCGGAAAATGTCCTGCGGCTCCCTCTCGTGCCCGTCCAGTTTGAAGGAGACTCGTTGGAAACTTATCTCGGTATTTCCGATAGGGCAGCGGAGACGGCAGGAGTCGGCGTCAGCAGTATTGACACAATGGTCCAGAGTGGAAACTGGTTGTTTCCGAGTCGCTTTGAAGAGGTTGCTCCTGAAATGCGAATCCGCGACACTGGCTTTGACGCGTGCTTCAAGGAGACGACGGAATCTGGATATCTCCAGTACGCTTCTACGCTTGGGCCGCCGACGTGGCTTCTGAAAGAGAATCTGGGAACCGTGAGCCCGAAGGCGAAGTTCGTTCTGAATTCCATCCAGAACGCAGAGGGCGTGCTGTTTGTCTACAGTCGCTTCATCAAATCAGGCGCTCTTCCTCTTATCTTAGCTCTTGAGGCGAATGGATACACTCCCTATGGACGCAATCGTGTCGGATTTCTGCGGGACGGAGTTCAATCTCCTGATGGTCTCCAGTGTGCGCTGTGCCCGCTCAAGAGCAAACAGCACAAGGAAGCCGACCATGAATTTGTCCGTGCGACTTATGTGCTTCTCACAGGAAAGGCGTCGTTGTCTCCAAACAATGCAGCCATGGTTGCGGCGGCAACTGCGAAAACAGGAAAATCGGGTCCTGGAAATGAGAACGGAAGTCAAGTGAAGGTGATTATTGGCTCTCAGGTGGCGAGTGAAGGTATTGATTTGAAGTTTATCCGCGAGATTTATGTGTTCGACAGCTGGTTTCACTTGAATAAAATGGAGCAGGTTCTGGGCCGCGGTGTTCGTACATGCAGTCACGCCAGTCTGGAACCGAAAAAGCAAAACACGACCATTTATCTTCTGGTGAATAGCTTTCCTGAAGAGGAGAATCGTGAAACAGCCGATATGTATATGTATCGCACGGCGATGGTGAAGGCCCAACAGGTAGGAAAGGTGTCGCGTGTTCTCAAACGGTACGCACTCGATTGCAACTTGAATGTGGAGGCAATTAAGATTCGCGAGGGGCAGCTGAAAGACCAGGAGCATGTGGACGCCCACGCCAAACCGCGCCACGTGGAAATGCACGACACTCCCTTTACAGCCATCTGCGACTGGATTGATGAGGAGCAGTGCGATTATACGTGTGGAAACAAGGTGGAAATTGATATGGACGACCTGGATGTTTCCACGTACGATGAATATGCGGCCCAGTGGCACGAGACGAAGCTCAAGCAAGTGATTCGGAAGATTTTTGAAGGCGATGGGGGTCCTGAGACTCCGTATTTCACACTTCAATATCTCCACGACAAAGTGCCTATTTTCAAATCACTGCCCCTCTATGCTCTTCGCACACTTATGAACGACATCGTTGACAATCAGTCGTTCCGCATTCGCTTGGCAGACCGCGAAGGATACATTGTGAAACGAAACAAGTATTATTTGTTCCAGCCGATTGAGATGACAAAGACAAATCTCCCTATTGCTCTGCGGATTCGCCAATATCCTGTGAAACGCGACGTCTACGAGCCTCCATTGGAGAAGGTGCGCCGTGCGGAAGTCACGAGTGTCAGCATTTGGTCGAGCAGTCTTGCGTGGGCGGCAACGATTGTGAATGGAACGGCTACATTTGACATTCCCGAAGACATGAAGGGGCTGATGAAGGATAGAATTCCGAACAAGAGTGATTTGGAAAAGGAGTATCAACATCTGTTTGGCATTCTCTGGTTCTATCAATCAATGAAGGACAATGAGGGGTGGCGGAAAACCTTGGCGGAGGTTCTGTTGGGACTTGTGTGGGATGAGTTTTTGACGGTGGCCGAGCAAAACGAGGAACTTGCCAAAGAAGAGGGACGGGCGGTTGCGATAAACGCGAAACAGCTAGTTGTCAAAGGAAGTCGCGAGGCATTCCGCTATGTTGATACGACAACTGGACTCTTGAAGTATGTGTGCGGAGACAAGCCGTGCGATGTGTCCGTTGCGAACCTGTTTGACAACGACCCCACAGACCCTCTCAACCGGTTTGAGGCAAATGATACAACAATGGGTGTGCCTTATGGATTTTTGGTGCCGAATCTGAAAAGTAAGATTCTTGTCTTCAAGACGACGGACAAACCAGCGGCTACAGGAAAGGCACCTCCAAAGGGTGGTGTGTGTGAGATTGTAACGCAAATCTCGCACCATTTTGAGGAATTGGTGAAAATCGGTGAATTTCTGGACGCGAATGGTCTGCCGAACTTTGGCCTCACCATGAAGGATTTCACAGACACACGCAAATTCCAGAACGCCTCTCGTGCTTGTAGTATCAAAAATGTGATTCTGAGATGGATGGATATCCGGAACGTGAAGGGGCGCAGATGGTTCCTACGACCTGTGGCGGCCTACAAGTCGAACCACCAAGTCTTGTTGGAGAAGCCGAAAAAGGGGCGGGCGAAGAAGGGAGTTGCGGAAGGGAAAGCGTAGTGCCTAAAATTTGACTCGTCGGATAGAACAGAGGCAATAGCATGGAGAAGCATACAGCACTTTTTGAGGAACGCGTGAGCCTTACTGCTCGTGATTTGCGAGGGGAAATCTCTGATATTGAGGGAATTCTTCTTGACAAACTCAATTCACGACTGGAAAATAAATGTTCTCGCCATGGATTTGTAATCCCTGGAACTCTCAAAATTCTCGCTCGCTCGATGGGATATGCTGAAAAGGGGCGTTTCACAGGGGACATCGTCTACCACGTTCAGGCGGAAGGACAGGTCTACAATCCTCCTTCAGGCATTGAGCTCGTGGGAACCGTGATTCGCAAGAACAAAATGGGTATGTATGCGACATACGAAGATGCGATTCAGATTATTCTTCCTCGCGACCTCCACATTGGAAATGTGGAGTTTGAAGCGATGGAGGTCGGCCAGAAGGTGCGAATCCAGATTCAGAAGTCGCGATTCCAGGTGAATGACGCTTATATTTTGAGTGTTGGCATCTTCTTGGGACCTGCGGAGGGAGCCGCTGCTGCCCCTCTTCCGGTTGAAGAAGCTGAGGAGAAAAAGGAGGAGAGTGAGGCGGAGGCGGAGGCGGAAGGAGAAGGCGAGGGAGAGAAGGAAGGAGACGTTGAAGCGGAGGCGGAAGCGGAGGCTGCTCCTCTTGTCCTTGAGGACGAGGGTGAGGTGGAGACTGAAGGAGAAGTCCAGACACAGGCTCCTCCTCTGGAAGGAGGGGGCGACACCTCCACAATTCGCTTTGCCAGTAAAACACCCGAGTATCGTGAACTCAGCAACTTCTATTCATCGCCGTTCTCACTGGATGGCAAAACCTGGCCTTCCGTGGAACACTATTTCCAGGCCATGAAGTTCCCCTCCGAAGAAACCTATCAGGAGCAGATTCGCAACGCGAGCACTCCCGCAAAGGCGAAGGCTCTGGGAAGTTCCAAGGAACATTCTATCCGCGCCAACTGGGACCTGGAGCGGGAAGGAGTCATGGCGAAGGCACTCGACGCGAAATTCACACAGAATGAGGCACTCAAGCAACTTCTGTTGAAGACCGGCGACAAGAAGCTGGAGGAAAACAATCCTTCCGATTCCTACTGGGGAATCGGTCGCGGAAAAGGAAAGAATCGGCTTGGTGTTCTTCTTATGAATCTCCGGGCAAAGCTGAAGGAGAAATTCTAACTGCGCGCGCGGAAACACATTGGAAGCCCTTTTCCTGCGAAACAGAAGAGATGTATTTGTCGGCCGCTGAATACGATGACAGAAAGGCCGTCCTGGAAGATATCAAAAAATTAGTCAAGAGCGAACAGGAATCCCTTTTCACTATTTTGCGAAATGAAAAGATTGAATACAGCGAAAACAGCAATGGCATCTTTTTTGATTTGACGAAGTTGAGCCACTCCGCTTTTCGTGCCTGCAAAGAATACATTGAATTTTGTCGCAAGAATCGTGACAATCTTCAAACACGGGAGGACGAACAACGCAAAGCTCAGGACATTATCGATAGCTATGCGTAGAGGTCTAAGGCCTCCACACGTATACAGTGTAAGAGATGCTGGCCCAAGTAGTTCAGTGGACCCAAACGAATCCCTCTCGGCTCAATAGCCTTGGACCAATAGAGATTCGCCTCAAAAGTGACACAGATGAAACCGCGACTGTCGTGAATGGTCCAGGTGGAACAGTCGCAACCCCGCTCGACCCTCCAGGTCCAGTGTCTTTTTATCTGTGGCACACGGACCCCATGTATCGCGGAGGAACCCAGCTTCTCCGCAGACAGATTCTGCGCGAGGCCTTGGTGGAGTACAATCAGAAAATCACGGAAGGATGCAAGGGCCATCGGTGGTCCAAGAAGAAGATTCTGGAGCAGCTCGCCGCACAGCAATCTGCGAATGTGTCTCCTCCGCAGGACACTCCTGAATTGGATGATGCTCTCTGCTATGTTCTGAATTTTCAGAAATTCATTCTGGATGACGTTCACAAAAGAGTCTACCAGTATCCGAGGGATTTGCGGGAATGGAGTTCAGAAGTTCCTTGCTGGATGACGGCTCTTGGAACACGGTGTCTGCTCCACCTTCCCGGTGAGAGACATCTCACAAAGGGGATTGCGGGCTGGCTTTCTGCCTTGGAAGAGGATGGATGGCGGATTGAATGGCCGACAGTGGAGGCCAAGGTGGACGATTTGAAGGCTGCGTGCGAATCTCTGGGACTCAAACCGAGAGGGGAGAAGCCGAAAAAAGAGGATTGGAGTGCTCTGCTGGGGAAGGCTCGTGCGATTTCCCATCTTGGAAAGGAATTTTCATGAAGGGGGCAGGGGGAAAAGTTTGACAGCCCGCCCGCCCAAAGCGAAGTCTACATAAGTGAATAGGAAACGCCCCAGGATGGAACTCTATTCTGCCGAAGCTGAACGTATCAAAAAACTCATTTCAGAGTGGCTCGCCTCCAGCGACCAGGAATTGGAAATGACATTTGGCCTTGGAGGTGTTGATATTACTACATTCCTCTCCGTCGCCAAGCGCCTGCGGGCTCGCGGATTTCACGCAACCGCCCAAGATGACCGCATGACAATCTCCACTCCCAATCACATTCGCTTCACCCTTCTCGGCCTCGGAACCATCCAGAGTTACTGCCAGGATGATATCCTCGCAGGAAAGCCGTTTGTCGCCATGATTAAGGACCGCACACTCCCTGAAGCTAACGTTGACCTGGACGATTACGACACTCGCATCAAAGTGCGTCGCGAACTCGGACTCGCCAATGATGATGTGAAAATCAAGGAGCTCTTTACAACCTGGAAGCAGGAGAGGAAGGCGTTTCGCGTCATTCGTCGTTGGAGCTTTGAGTCTGAGGGCCTTGTCATTGATATGTCAATTGTTCGCTCTACCCAACGGGATAGAAGTGGAAATTACAAGTGGCAGCGGTCGTTCAAGGACCAGGATGTGATGGTCGCAACACCGCAGTATGAGATTGAGGTGGAGTTGAAGCGTGTCGCAGATGATACAGTAGAGGCTGCCATGAAGCGTCTCATTCGCGGGGCGGGCGAGGTTCTGCGTGGAATCCAGAAGAACACCTTTCTCCTTCGCAAGTCCGTCAAGGACAAGGCCGTCCGCGGATACAAGGAACTGACGGGTCTGGATAAATTCCGCGGTGTTGCTCCGATTACACTCGAAATGGAGAGCTTCTCCAAGGAGCGTGAGGCAGGTCGCCCCAACATCCGCGACGGATACAATGTGACAGACAAGGCTGATGGTTTGCGTGTTATGGCTTTCTGCGATGGGAAGGGAGAGCTCTTCTTATTTGACATGGCTCTCAATGTGTACCGCACATGCCTCGTGAATCCCGCGTGCCGCTACTCTCTTCTGGACGGCGAGTGGATTTCTCAGTCCAAGCACAATACTCCTCTTCACCAGCTGCTTCTGTTCGATATCTACATCGACGTTGACAAAAAGGATGTTGGACCTCTGCCGTTTTACAACAAGGAAACGGAGGAGTGCCGCTACAAGAAGATGGCAAAGTGGGTGACACGCTGGAATGATGGTACAGTTGTTCTTCCTGGAGTGACTGCCGCCACGAAGCTCCAGGTCGTGATGAAGACATTCCACTTTGCGGAGAAGGGAGACAGCGATATCTTCATTGCTGCGGGACGCAGCTTGGATGGACGTTCCATCTACAATACCGACGGTCTCATCTTCACTCCGAACGACAAGCCTCTGCCTGAGAAGGCGGGTGTCGGTTTCTTGGAACAGTTCAAGTGGAAGCCGTCCGAGGACAACACGATTGATTTCCTCGTCACGTTTGAGAAGTTCACGGATTCACGCGAAGATCGCCTGACCGTTGGTGTGAAACCTGACACGGGAGAGACAGTCGCCTACAAGACACTCCGTCTCTTCGTGGGAAGCAGTGTGGATGCCGCCTACGAAAATCCACGCGATGCGGTTCTGGAAGAACGCGGAGTCGGCGTGGCTCGCGGCAAGCAGGCTGGAAAAGCGGAATATCGTCCTGTGCCGTTCAATCCGAAGGAATTTCCTGACACCATGGCGAGCATCTGCTATCTGGAAATGCATAAGGATGAGAGCACAGGTGAGGAGTACGTGATTACCGAGAAGACGGAGGAGCCCATTCAGGACAAGAGCATTGTGGAGATGCGGTATGACCCTTCAGAGCCGCCTGGATGGCGGTGGAAGCCTCTCCGTGTTCGCATGGATAAGACGGAGCGTCTCCAGCGCGGTATCCTTGGGCGTACACTGAATAGTGACAAGGTTGCCGAGTCTGTGTGGAACAGCATCCATGAACCGATTACAGCGACTATGATTCGCACAGGCAACGAGCAACCGGCCGAGCACGAAATTGCGGCTCTTTCCAAGACGGTGGAGGGTCGTGAGGCAGTGGCTCGTCGCTATTTCGAACGGAAGGCTCCCGCCCAGGACCTTCTGAAAGTTCGCGGACTTCGTGACTTCCACAACAAGTGGATTAAGGAGCGGATTCTGTATAAGGCGGGTCTCCATGAGCCTGGAAAGATTGTTCTGGATTTGGCCGTTGGGAAGGCGGCTGACTTGCAGCGGTGGCGTCGTGCGGGTGTCCGCTTCGCATTCGGTACGGACATTGCGGGAGAAAACATTACTGACCCGCAAAATGGTGCGTATCGCCGCTATTTGGATACAGTTGTGCGGGCGGGCACCCGAGAGGTCGTTCCTCCTATGATGTTCGTCATCGCAGACAGCAGCAAGCGGCTTGTGGACGGAACTGCGGGAGCGACGGAACAAGAAAAGGACATTCTGCGGAGCGTCTTTGGAAAGGTACGTCCTGCCGCTGCCGTGCCCGCGTTTGTAGAACGCGAGGGTGTTGGAAAACTCGCAGACGGGGCGGATTGTATTACGGTGATGTTCTCACTCCACTACTTCTTTGAACGTAAAGACATCTTTGACGGATTCCTGCGAAACGTCTCCGATTCTCTCAAGGTCGGCGGCTATTTCATCGGATGCTGCTTTGACGGCGACAAGGTGTTCGAACTCCTGCGCGGTGTTGAAAAGGGACTCTCCAAGTCTGGAATGGATGGGGACTCTCTCCTGTGGACGATTACGAAGCAGTACTCTGAGGATGACATTCCTGAGGGAGATGAGGCATTTGGCATGGGAATTGATGTCGAGTTCATCAGCATTGGTACAGAGCACCGCGAGTACCTCGTACCCTTCCGTCTTCTGAAGGCAAAGATGGAGTCTATTGGGTGCGAGCTGATGACACCCGAGGAGTGCAAGGCAGTCGGTCTCCAGGAGAGCACAAATCTCTTCGGTACTTCTTACGAGATGGCGAAGAAGTCCGCTCAGAATTACCCGATGACAGATGCGGTGAAGCAATTCTCGTTTCTGAATCGCTGGTTTGTCTTCCGCAGAAAGGCGGAGGCGGTGGCCTTTGTTGAAGAGGAAGTGGCTCTTCCTGGTGCGTTGGAAGCTCCTGTCGCCGCACCCGTCCCCTCCGCATCTACTGCGGCTGCTGCTGCGAAGAATCAGCCTGTGACGGCGGCAAAGGCTGCGGTTCCCGTGCCTGGGGCAGAACTTTCGGTGCCTGGGGCAGAACTTTCAGTGCCTGGGGCAGAGGTTCCTGCGGCCGTTGCGGCCCAGCCACCTACCGCACCCACGGCTGCCACGAGTGAAAAGAAGAAGATTCGCTTCGTCACAGCACTGAAAAATGGCTCTCCTGCTCCTGCTGCTCCCTCTGCGGTTTCCACTGCCGCAGGCCAGGGAGTTGCCGCAGCTCCTCTCCGCACACTTCCTGTTGCTCCCGCAGAAGGAGCTGCTCCTGAACGCCCCTATTCACTCAATGAAATCTTCCAGTTCTACAATCGTGCCGCGCTCCAAGACAAGCTCAAGATTGGAGACAAGGGAGCTGGACGCTGGCTCGCCCCCAGCGCACCGTTCCCCATTGAAGACCCCGAGGATACCTCCGTTGTGTATCCTTCCCTGGAGCACTTCATTGCGGGTATGATGTATAAGAAGGCAACCGACAAGCCTGAACTCGCAGTCACCCTCTTCAGTCGCGACGGGTCTATCCACCAGCAATTCCTCCGCCAGCGCCTGGATGAATCTTCAGGAGGGCGGGCGATTGCCGAGGACCGCGACTATGAGTTGCTGGAACTCGAGACAAAGGAAGTGAAGGCGGCCATCCGCGATTCTGCGATGCGCCGCTATGGAGCCACCTTCAAGCCCGAAGTGTGGGCCACTGCGAAAGATGAGATTCTGCGAGCGGGTCTCAAGCAACGCTGGACGAAGGACGAGCGAATGCGGAAGATTATCACCGCAGTACGAGCCCAGAACAAGATTCTGCTCTATTACACCCCTGGTGCCGCAAATGTGAACCTCGGCGGTGTTCGCCGAGACGATGGAAAGATTGAAGGAAACAATAAGATTGGACGCATCCTTATGGAGTACGCAAACTTTCCTGGGTTCTAAGTAGAACGTATGGCTCCTCTTCTTGTCACGTGGCCTGGAGGTATCTTTCCGACGGCGGATACAGTCGTGAAGGGCGGCGCGCGCAGAAAGCAGACACGGCGTAGACGTCGGAACCTGAAACGGAGAACAATGAAACACCGCAAGGCCACATAGAAATATTTCTATCGTATTGGTAATGAAATCTACCAAGAGTAGGACAATCCTCCTTTTGTTTTTTCTTCTTGGAGTCCTCGTCTATTTTCTGTATCGCAGAGAGGGCTTCTCCAATTATTCGTCCTACACACTTCCCAAGGTATTCTGGACCCACTGGCATGACAAGAACTTTCCAGACTACATTGAGAAAAATGTGGCAAAGTGGAAGAAACTCAATCCTGGTTGGCAAGCGAATCTTCTGACTACTGATGAAATGTTGGCGACTGTCCCCAAAGACACGATTCCAATGAAATTCAAGGAATTCGGGCACGCGGCCCAATCCGACTGGATTCGTCTGAATTTGTTGAGTCGTCACGGAGGCGTTTGGATGGATTCTGGAATTCTTCTCAATTCTTCGCTGGAGCCTCTCTGGAAAGAGTGTAACGACGCAAAGGCTGATTTGGCTATCTTTACATTGGACGCCTTAGGAGGAAATCCCAAATATCCTGTTGGAGAGAGTTGGTTTATCATGGCTCCCAAAGATTCTCCTGTGGTATCCTTGTGGTTCAAAGAATTTGACAAAGCCATGCGAATTGGATTTCAAGAGTACAAAAAAATGTTGCAGACCGAAAAGGTCGACCTCCAACGCATTTTTAATTCACAAGAAGACACATATCTGACAATCCATGCCTGTTTTCAGAAAGTGATTCAAAAATTGCTGCCAAATGCAAAGATACTTTACAAACGAGCAGAGGATTCTATGTTGAAAATTCAAGTCGACTGCAAGTGGGACAAGGAGTGTGTGAATCGCAAACTCAAAGACGTCCAAGAAGTGAAAAAGCTCCCCTATGTAAAATTGAGAGGGTATGACAGACAAGGTGTGGATATTCTCTCTCTCATTAAAGACTAGGTATGCCCGCCTGCCGATTTCTCAATTGTCACAACCTGGCAGATTCCAAATGGAGTGGATACTGCAGCGAGGCCCACGCGAAACGAGCAGACGAATACAGGGTGCTTTGGTCTATTCTGGAAAAACACACTCAGCTTTCCACACTTCGCGATGCGAAACAGTTTCTGCGGGACCAGACACTTCTGCGAACCGAGACTCACTCAAACCCCAATTCTACGTAATTCCATAGACACTTGTAAGTGTTCTATACTGTTTCACCCAATCAAGCCACGCCTTCAGATTCACTCCCTGCTGCTGGATGGCCCTCTTTTCTATCAGTTCAAATGTCTTGAACGTCCACGAAATACTTCCACTCGAGTACTTTTGTGTGAGATTCTCATACGGAAAGGACTCTTTTCCAAGACGGAGATTCACATTTTCATGGAGACTCCACAGCCATGTGCGTATCCACTCTCTGAGTTCCGAATAGGGCATTGTCATGATTGATGTGACAGGGTGCTCTGCGAGCCATGTATTGTAGTGTGTGCGACACTCTTCACAGGGGAGCATATTTCCCGTAGCCTTGAGTAATTCTACCCAAGCCCGTCGCTCATCCTTTTCATACAGAGCATATACAATTCGTGTTGTCCGTTCTGCCAGAGCATGAAGAATGGTCCACGCAAAGGGCCCCCATTCTGCATTTTCTGGATACGCCGGACCTGGAATTCTACACCCACACGGCATACTACTTGGGCTCAAGCAGATACTCTGTTGAAGTTTCCCGCACACCCCGCTAAATTTGAGGAAGCGGGCTCCGCATAGGGATATACAGAAACACATGACTGAGCCTTGGAAAGATAGGAATTATTGGATTCCCGAATCGTATTTGAAAGAGCGCTTTTGGTTTCAGAGCTGGACCGACTTTCTAAATCAGTCCCCTTCTGAAAGCGAGGTCTGGAAGAGCCGTGGCTTTTGCCTCTTGAGTTGGTCGATTCTCAAACGCTACGATATTCAGACACTTCAAATTGTCTTTCTGGTGAATCGGCCATTGTTTGAGTTTCTGTATTTTGAAATTCCAGTGAAGGACTCTGAAGAGCCGGCAGTTGTGGAATGGCTTCGTGAACGCATTCCGCCCTTTTGGAAAAATCTGTCGCCTTCATAAAGGTTCCCCCTCCTCGCAAATGGATTACTCCAAACCGATTCAAGCGACAAATTCTGCTCTTCTTGGTGCCTTTACTGCCTATCTCATTTCCCGCGGAGACGTGAGTCCAGAACTCATCTCTATCCCTTTCATCAGTTCCAGCAAATATTTGTTTTTATCCCAGGAGCCCGATGCCGATGTGAATGCGAATCAGTGGGCCCACTACCTCGCATGGTTTCTCACAACCCCAATCATGCTCTGGATTCTGTTCCGCTACAATTCTTTGCCCCTTTCCAC
>JACCDX011093506.1_pt1 | contig 19674 bp, 14 predicted proteins | sample 7449681 | NCBI WGS metagenome assembly JACCDX01 (sample SAMN15323450, study PRJNA562643) | freshwater metagenome | isolation source: river surface water | place: USA:Blue River Watershed | collected 2017-08-18
ACACCTGGCGAATAATGGCCGATTAGGCCACCGAAGTTGGCATCGGCTGTGACGTTGACACTGGCATAGGTATTCGTCACTTGAGCAGTGCTGCCCAACCGCCCCACCAAACCACCCACGTCATAGCGACCCGTCACATTGCCGCTTGCATAGCTGTGGTTATTGCCGCTGCCAAACGCCGAGGCCGACGCCGTGCTGCTGTCACCCAGTTTGCCTTCCAGGTATCCGCTCACCCCCCCCACATAGTCGCCTGAGGCCGTCACATGGGTGCTGGCGTAGGACCCATACACCTCGGAAGAGGCATTGTTCGCCAGACCGATCAACCCGCCCACATAACTTCTGCCGGTCACAGCAGCACCGATATAACGCGCGTTGCGGATTAGGCTGCTGCCATTCATGCCGCCGACCAGTCCACCCACGTAGTCACTGCTGGTGGACACATTGCCACTGGCGCTGACATTGGCCAGCGTGTTGGTACCGTCCAGATTGCCCACCAAACCACCCGTGTAATTGCCGGTTGCTGTGATATTGGTTTGTGCGCTTGAATCGCTCAAGGTAACGCCAGACGCGTACCCCACCAGACCTCCGGCGGGTGAGCCGGTGCTGGTCGATGTGACGTTGACCACCGTACTGGTCAAGTTGCTGAATACGCCACTGGTCAGATGGCCCACCACACCACCCAGGATATCGGTGCCCGTGACGTTCCCAGACGCCGTCCAGTTGCTGGACGTGTTGGCCGAGCCAGAAGCACGCCCGATCAAACCACCCGTCTGCTGGTTGTTGCTGGTGACATTACCGCTGGCGCTCAGGTTGTTGGCCGCGTTGGCCAGCACCGATGCATGGCTGTAATTGGCGACAGAAAGAGAGCCGAGTAAGCCCCCTGTGCGATACCCACTGCCAGCCACTTCCAAATTGGAATTGAGTTGATTGGCAGACACGGCTCCCAGATAGCCGGCCAGACCGCCCGTGTTGCCACGCAGCTCCTGCCACTGGTCCCCATCCACCGAATACGTCATTGAGCCGATCACCTGGGCTTTGCTGACATCAGTGACCGAGGTGGCACGGGTGGCGCTGATATTGCCTATTGCCCCGTCAGAGAAATAGCCCATGAATCCACCGGTGTTGTCATACCCTTTGGTGGATCCCCCCAACACGGCCAATGAATCGTAAACGACGCCACCGTACATGGAGCCAATGGCAGTACCCACGTAATACTGCCCGTTCACTGCCAGCGTCACATTGCTGGTGGTTTCGTAGGGCGTGCTGTAAACCTTCAGGCCGCTGATGGTACTTTTATGCACAGAGCCCAGGAACCCCACATTTGAGGTGGGCGCACTCCAGGAAAAGTTTCTCACCTCAAAACCATTTCCCTTGAATTCGGCCGCAGCAAAGTAGGGGATGAATGAGGTGGTGGAGCCGGCAACATCCACATCAGAGGTCAGTTTGAATTTATAGGCATTGACGGTGCCATTGCTCAGACCTTGCGAAAACCCCATGACGTTGCTCAGATCATTGTGCGATCCTGCCGCGTTGCTGGTTCTGATGGTGTAGTACCCGTCGTTGTCAAGGTCGAAGTATCTGCTAATCAAGAGGTTACGCGAGGGCACTGAGGTCAAGTTGCTGTTGACCCAATCCGTGAATTGCGCGTTGTACAGACCCCCACTGGTCAGCGTGGCAGAACCATTGATCAGCGACGTATTGAGGTTATAAAAAGTATTGGACAGATAGGCGCCGGGCTTCAAGAACCCCACAATGCCGCCGTAATTGCTGGTCGCGGTGATATTGCCCGCATAGTATGAATCTGTGATGTAGCCACCAATCATTTCTCCGACCAAACCGCCGACAAAACTGCCGCCGATCACATGGGTCTTGCCAGCTCCCCCCGCATAGGATCTGTTGATTTGCACCACGCTGCGCCGCTGCTCACCCACCAGACCGCCCACATAGTTACCGCCGGAAATATCCGCATTTGACACAAACGCGTCAGTGATCGTGACACCATTGCGCACCCACCCCACCAGACCGCCTGTCGCCCCCGTTGAACTGATCGTGACACGCGCCGCAGCATTGCTGACCGACGCATTTGCAATGGTCACTGCATCGTAGGCATAGCCGACCAGACCGCCAACCGCTTCACTTCCGCCAGACGACGTAACCGAGGTGCCACTGTAAGTGGCGTTGTTCAGATTGACCGAGTGGTATGCGTAGCCAACCAGACCGCCGGTGGATCCACTGCCCGTGTTAATGACATTCCCGCTGGCTGACACGTTGGTGAGCGTGGTACCGCCGTAGGTATATCCGAGCAGTCCCCCCACCTGACTGGATCGCCCAGTCACTTGACCAGTGGCATAAGAGTCGGTCACACTACCCCAGTTATTGCCAACCAACCCCCCGACGGCGTAGTTGCCCGTCACATTGCCGGTGGCATCCGAGCGACTCAGGCTGTAGCCATACCAGCGCTGTCCAAACAGCCCTCCCACTTCATTGCCATTGGATCGCACATCACTGCCCAGGTTGTGTGCATTGGACACGGTCATCAAGGACCGGCCCATGATGCCGCCTGCGCCACTTGAAGTGGCGGTGACCGGGTTGTTCGTGACCCACACATCACGCAAGGTGCCACCCTCGGAGTACCCCACCAAGCCACCCGCCCAGGATCCACTGTTCGTGATGTTCACCGAGCCATTGGCCACCATGATGCCGCTGATACTGGCACTGTTGGCATAGCCGGCCACGGTTCCCAGGCTGTTCATGTTGATCCCGGTGATATTGGCCTGTTCGAATCGCAGGTCCTGCACCACACCACCCACCCCAATTTGAGAGAACAATCCTGCGTTGGAGGCGCCGTTGCTGCGTACGCTCAAATTCGAAATGGTGTGTCCCAGTCCAGCAAAGCTCTTGGTGAAAATGCCATCCCGGATAGCGGCGTAGGGATAGGGGTTGCCCACGCCGCGACCGTTGTCCTGTCCCGCCACACCGGGCAACAGGAAATTTTGCGCGTCAATGTCCCCAAGCAAGGCCAAATTGGCCGTTGCTGGGGCTGTGCGCAAGGCCGCCAAGCTTGAGATGAACGTGTAGGCTTTGCGGTTGTCGGTGTTGCTGCCATCTTGCGTGGTGAAGCTTTGCCCACCGGCTCCGCTGAAGTCGATACGCCCGCTGTATCCATTCGCCCCCAGGCCAAAGTTGTAATACCCGGCATTGCTGCCAGCAGATGTACTCTGACTGGTCTTGATCGCAATGCTGCTGTTGGCGTTGCTGACCGTGATCGGTGCCAGTATGTGAACCGAATCCTGCCCTGACAAGGTCAGGGTGCCTCCATTGCCCCATTGGGTGAACGAGGCGGCAGCACCGCTGGAGAGCGTGACATTGTTGCCGTAGTAGCCTTGACTGCCGCTGACATTGATGCCCGCCATGCTGTCCAGGGTGATGTTGGCGGTATTTCCAATTTTGCCCACGTTCAAGCTGCCGAGCGATCCAGCACCCGTGCTGAACAACAGGTGTGCGCTGGTGGTGACATTGGAGCTGAACCCGGTTGAGCTGGGTTCGATATTCAGCGTGCCAGGTCCATTGATCACCGCCTGAGGGACGATCACGTTGGGATGGGTCACCTTCAGGGTCAAGGCCCCTTCGTTGATCACAGTCGCCCCTACGGTGCTGTTTGAAAATCGGGCGGCGGCATTGGTGATGTTCAACGTACCGCTTCCCGCTTTGGTCAGCGTGCCCGACCCGGCGGGCAAACTCGCCAAGGTCACCGTTTGACCATTGGTATCAAAGATGAAGGGCTGGGTGGACGAGGTGTCAAATCGCGAGGCGTAATCAACCGTGTTGTTGGCTGTGAACTGCAACGCACCCCCCGCGAAGGTGATGAGCCCGGATGGACCCAACGCATTGGAGGCACTGGTGGCGGAGAAGCTGGCATGATCCAACCGTAACTTACCGCCCATCAGCACCGTGCCGCCGGTATAGGTATTGCCAGCGGGCAAGGCCAAGGTGCCATTGCCATCCTTGATCAGTTTGGTACTGCCAGAGATGATGCCGGTGATGTTGCTGGCCGTCTCGCTGGCCACGGTGAAGTTGCTGGCTCCACTCACAGGGGAAACGCCCCCCAGGATGGATACACCACCGCCGAGGGACGACACATTCACTTGGCTGGCATTCAAGCTCACCGAACCATTGAAGGTTTGTGAACCAACGGTAGAGACATTGGCTCCCAGCACAATAGAACCACTCGCGCCCCCTACTTTGGCCGTCATATTGACGCCACTGTTGGCCCCTGTTGCCGTGATGGCAGCATTCACATTGACGTTGCGATAAGCAGATAGGCTCAACGTGGTACTGGCCGACCAACTCACGCTGGCGTTGACATTCAAGTCACCACTGTTGCTGCCCACCGTGTTGTTGGTGCTGATGCTGACGCTGGTGTTCGCCAGATTGTTTTGCAGCGTATCCACACCAATGCTGCTACCGGTCTGCGCCCCCGCGCCGCTTTCGATAGAGAAGTCTGTGGGGTCCACCAGCCAGGTTCCCGTCATGCCCTTGGGCGAGAGGGTGACAACGCGTGTGCCAGGTTGTACCGTGACGGTTGAAGCAGAGGTTTCAATGAAGCCACCCTTGCCACCCAACTCACCGGCCTTGGCTGACAAGGTACCGCCCACCTCGACCGAGCTGTCCGCCTGGTTCAGTTCGGCCATCATGATGATGGTGCCCCCATCAGCCGAGCTGTTGGGGGCGGCGTCTGCCAGGATAGCGCCCGTGTTCACGATGTGATGGCTGGCGGATAGCCGAATGACCCCTCCTTGGTTGACAACCCCGGATGCCAGCACCGTGCCCGAATTTTTCACGACACCGTTTTGCAGTTGGTGGGCCGCTTGAGCCGATAGGATGATCAGCCCGCCCGGGGCATGAACTGCTTGCCTGTTCTCGACCAGCGCAGCGATAGACGATGGCGTCACCATGATGTTGGTCAGCCGGCTTTGCTTGTCGAACTCCAACTCAAAGGCCTCACCGGATGCCAACGCCACTGTCCCCAGCTTGGCCATCACCAAGCCACTGTTACGCACCTCGGGCGCTAGCAGGGCGACATAGCCACTCAAGGCTGCACTGATTCGGCCTTCATTGACAATTTTTCCTGTTGCGCCCTGGCGAGTGAACTTCGAGCCACCCGCCATGAAGTCCGCATCGCTTATGCCATGGGTGGTGGCCGTGAAAGAGCCGACATCCACCGTCGCCGTTGGAGAGAAGTACATGCCGGCGGGGTTCGACATGATCACGTGCCCGTTGGCATTGATCTGTCCAAAGATCTGTGAGGCGGAGTTTCCCATGATCCGGTTCAACAACACACTGCTGCTGGAGGGCTGTGTGATGTTGACCTTGGCTTGCGCGCCGACATTGAAGCTTTGCCAATTGATGGCCGCCCTGTCGGTGTTTTGTGTAATAGCCAAAACCGAGTTGGACGGTGCGATCTTGGCAGATCCTGCCGTGACTTGCCCCCCCACAGGCAATTGTGTTGGCGAAACGGATTGGGCCACCGCAGCTGTCCCGGCCATGAAGGCCAGGGCGATGGCTGTGGAGAATGCACTTGGCTTGACCCACAAGGGGGCGCAGGCTGGTGCGCACAAACGCGAACCCTGGCAGCCTTTGCCTGATGACCTGGCGATTTCGGCTACCGCAACAAAAGCCTGTGCGGTTTTACTCCACAATACGCGGTAGATTTTGTTCACGACGCGTTACGCAGCCACAGTAGCAAAGTGACACATCCCGATCTCAAGGTGATCGAGCCATGATGGCAAATTAAGGATCACCCGATGGTGCTGATCACCATGCTAGCGGTATTTGAAATCTATTGAAATTGATAATCACCCCGGCACAAGCAAATCGGTCCATTTGAGTACTTATGGTGTACATTGGGCGGCGCCGTTTGCTGCATGCGTGAACTCGACGTTTAATCTGAACTATCCCAATACCGCAATATGCAGTGTCCATGGCGTTTTCACTAGAAAAATTCGAGTCCTTGGCCTACAGCCGTGACCGCGAATTGGGTGTTCGTGAATTGCTCGCGCTTTTGCATGACATGGACGCTCACTATGGCAATGTAGGCAACCAGTTCAAAGCAACGCCGCTCCAATCGGTGTCCGAGCACGAGCGCAACCAACATATCTGGACCCGTGCTGCTGCTGCTGCCTCCTGCCTGCTGGCCGACAACCATTTGTACTTTGCGCCTGAATGGCGGCAAAACATCCTCAGCCACCACCGCTGGCTGTCTACCTTGTTTGCCGCAACGCCTTTTCGAAATGCTGATCATGTGATGCGTGCGCTCAACATGAGCGAGGGCGATCACAAATCCAACCTTCATCACTTGCAAATCAATGAAGCCGATTTGCTGAAATTCTGCCTCCTCTACTCGCCCGAGTCGGAGGTGCCGCTGGACCTGGATGCCTTGTGGAAAGCTGATCCTGTGCTGGCAGCGGGTTTGTGCATGGTTTTGCTTTCGCCACGATTTTTGGGCTCACCCCAGGCCCACAGCAAGCGTGAAAAAATTCTTCCATGGCTGAGTCAGCGATTAGAAGAAGTACCCGATATTGAGCTGCTGCCCCTGAGTGTGATGCACGATCTTTACATGCATTGCAGCTATGCCGATCGCGCGGACAAGCATGACATCAAAAAATCGATCAATCAGCTCATTCGCCGCAAGCTCGCGTCCAGCGGGTTTCAACAGGTGTCCCCACGGGACATGCAGGACCGGCTGAAGAAAACCCCAACAAAACCCGTGTTGATGGTTGTGCTGGAGTGGTTCACCAGCGGCCACTCCATCTACCGAACGCACTCGCTTACGCTTGAAGCCGCACGAGAGAAATTTCATGTGGTTGCCATGGCCTATGACGATTGCACAGACCCCATCACACGACAAGTGTTTGATGAGCTTGTGATCATCCCACGCCACTACAACCTGCTGGATCAGTTGCGCTTTGTCCAAAGCACAGCCCAATCCAAAAATGTTCAGATCTGTTACATCCCCAGCGTGGGCATGTTCCCTTTGACCATGTGGTTAACGAATCTGCGCATTGCCCCCCTGCAGATGATTGCACTCGGACATCCCGCCACCACCCACTCAGACGCGATTGACTATGTCGTTGTCGAAGAGGACTATGTTGGCAATGACCAGTGTTTCAGCGAGAAACTCCTCAAGCTGCCCTGCGATGGAATGCCCTATCGTCCCTCAGCGGCAGCAGAGGGACTGAAGGTGATTGCGCAACCACGCCTGCGGCCTGGTGTCGTGTTGATTGCCATGTGTGCAACGACCATGAAGCTCAATCCCAGGTTTCTCCAAGCTTGTGCGCGCATCGTGCACGAAAGTTCGGTACCCGTGCATTTTCAATTTTTAATCGGCCATGCACAGGGCTTGACGTTCCCAAACGTGCAGCGCGTGGTTCATCAGTATTTGGGACCACATGTCACTGTATTTCCACACCAGCATTACAGCGCTTACATGGATGTCATTGCAGGTTGCGACATGTTCATCAACCCTTTCCCATTTGGCAACACCAACGGCATCATCGACACGGTCACAGCAGGTTTGATTGGTGTCTGCAAATCTGGCCCAGAGGTCCATGAGCATATTGATGAAGGCCTTTTTCGACGACTGGCGCTACCCGATTGGCTGATTACCCAGACAGTCGACGAGTACGTGAAGGCAGCTGTCCGCCTGGCCAACAACCACGAAGAACGCTACGCCTTGAGAAAACAACTGACTGGAGAGGACAAGGTCAAGAAGCTATTTCAGGGCAGGCCTCACCTCATGGCCGACGGTTTCCTCCAATGCCTGCAGCTGCTGAAACCAGCCAGAACAGCACGCGCCAAGAAAAATCTTGAGCAGCCCGAAAAAGCCAAGCGCTAGGCGCCATGCCCCCCTACGGCAGGGGGAGTCAAACTCAGAATCCCACCTTCATGAACGTTGAACATCGCCTGCGACTGCGCCTTATCCTGGGCGATCAGCTCAATCCGCTTCACAGCTGGTTTCATGCCGTCCAGCCTGATGTGATCTACGTCATGATGGAAGTACGAGCAGAAACTGACTACGTGCTGCACCATGCACAAAAAGTACTGGGCATCTTTGCAGCCATGCGCGACTTCGCGCAGCAGCTCAAAGCCAGCGGCCACCGCGTGCGCTATGTCAGCCTGGATCAACCCAGCAACCGCCAGGACATGGTGAACAACCTGGATGCGCTGGTACAGCATTACCAGGCCAGTTCGGTCGAATACCAAGCGCCGGACGAGTGGCGGCTGGACCAGGCCTAGCGAGAGTGGGCAACGGCCTGCACTGTCCCCGGCAGCATGGTGGACAGCGAGCTCTTTTTCACCCAGCGTGAGGATGTCCAGCAGTTGTTTCGGGACAAGAAACAGTGGCTGATGGAAAGCTTTTATCGCCACGAACGACGTCGCCATCACATCCTGCTCACCCCAGACGGCAAACCCGAGGGGGGGCAATGGAACTTTGATGCCGACAACCGAAAGTCCTGGCCGGGCCAGCCGGCTGAGCCAGACGACCTGCGTCCCTGCCATGACCACAGCGCGTTGTGGCAGCTCATCGAGTCTGCGGGCGTGAAGACCCTGGGGGATCCGCAGGCCACGGCCTTTCGGTGGCCCCTCAACCGAGGGGAGGCACTGCAGCAACTCGACCATTTCATCCAGTGGGGACTGCCACACTTTGGCGATTACCAGGACGCGCTGTCTCAGCACAGTTGGCGCCTGTTCCACTCCTTGTTGTCCTTTGCGCTCAACACCAAGATGCTGAACCCGCGGGAAGTGGTGTTGCGGGCTCAAACAGCGTGGCAGGAGGGGCATGTGCCGCTTCACGCGACAGAGGGATTCATCCGGCAAATCCTGGGGTGGCGCGAATACGTTCGCGGGATGTATTGGGCGCAAATGCCCAACTACACCGCGTCCAACCAGCTGGCGCATGCCCGCCCCTTACCCGCCTGGTTCTGGAATGGCCAGACGCAAATGGCCTGCATGGCCAGCGCCTTGCGGCAGTCTTTGACGCATGCGTATGCGCATCACATTCAGCGGCTGATGGTGATCGGGAATTTCGCGCTGCTGGCTGGGCTTGACCCGACGGAACTGCACCGCTGGTACCTGGGCATTTACATTGACGCGTTTGAATGGGTGGAAGCGCCTAACACCCTGGGTATGAGCCAATGGGCTGACGGTGGCTTGTTGGCCACCAAACCCTATGTGAGCAGTGCCGCCTATATCCATCGCATGGGAGACCACTGCAAGAGCTGCCGTTACGACCCCAAGGCCAGGACCACCGACAACGCGTGCCCTTTCAATGCCCTGTACTGGGACTTTTTTGATCGGCACCGGTCCCATTTCCAGACCAACCCCAGATTGGGCGTGGTTTACCACCAGCTCAAGCGAATGCCCGAGCAAACCCTGCAAGAATTGAAGTCTTTCAGCGCTCGAACACTCTCGAACCTGCCGAACCTGTGAGACTCACCATGCAACAACTGTCACGATTCTTGTTTGCCAGCCGTTGGATCCAGCTCCCCTTGTATGTGGGCTTGGTGGTGGCACAGGTCATTTATGTTTTTCAGTTCTGGCGCGAGTTGGTGCACCTGGTGGAAGCCGTGTTGGGCCATCAAGCAGCACTGGAGTCCCTGGTGAAGAGCATCGGCTACCGTTCCGATGTCCCCGTCACCGAACTCAACGAGTCGATTGTCATGCTGGTGGTGCTGGGACTCATCGACGTGGTGATGATTTCCAACCTGCTGATCATGGTGATCGTTGGCGGCTACGACACATTTGTTTCCCGCGTCGCCTTGGACAATCACCCTGATCAGCCGGAATGGCTGGATCATGTGAACGCATCTGTGCTAAAGGTGAAACTGGCAGCCGCCATCATCGGGATTTCATCTATCCATCTGCTCAAGACCTTTATCAACGTCTCCAACTACACGGAACACGCCGTGCTGTGGCAAACCATCATTCATACCGTTTTCTTGCTGAGCGCCCTGGCTCTGGCACTCATCGACAAATTGATGCATCCCTCACAGCCGCACTGAGGGAGTCCGAAGGCATCACCATGCCTTCGGACCCACACCCTATCGCATCACTCGGCTGCTGCAATCAGCATGGCGCCCATCACGGCCACGCCACTTGGAACTGACCAGCCGTTGTTAGAGGTCACAGGCTGGGATTCGCTCACGGGTTGCTGCTGAACCCCCAGCTTGAGCCGTCGGGCATCCAAGACCCGTTGAGTTCCAAACTCTTTCTGCAGGCGCTTGATCTCGTCAGGCAATGCACCTTGGATACACGACCAGTGCAACGTGTCCCCACCCAGGGTCATGACAGGCTTGACCACCTGGACCAGTTCTTGAGCCCAATTTTTGCGCCAGGCGTTCAACGACTGTCGGCTGACCCAGCGGCTGACGTGCCGAGTGAACTTGGGCGGACACACCAACAACACCCACTGGGTGGGCTGGTCCGCGTTTTTCATAGGCGCCACCATTTGCAAGGCGTACTCGGCGTCGTTGACAACCACGATGATCTTTTCCATGATGAAGTTCTCCGTTGAAATTAGTAATACTCGACAACTCAAGAAACCAGGCCAGTGGATTTGTCGGTGCCTTCTTGCGCGCGTCGCGCGCTCCACCATCCCCACCCCAGCACACCGGCCACAGCCGCGACATAGGTGCCAATGCGTGCGATTTCGTGAACCACACCTGCGGGATCAAACAGAGGATCCAGCAGCGGTTCACCCACAATCATCTTGGCAGCGGTGAAGGCCAACACAGCGGCACCCAGCTTGATGATCACCGGGAAGCGCTCAATCAGGCGCAACACAAATGAACTGCCCAAGACCACGATGGGGATACTGATCAGCAGACCAATGATCACGAGTTCAATAGCACCATGGGCGGCGCCTGCGACACCCAGCACGTTGTCGATGCCCATCAGTGCATCCGCAATCACAATGACCTTCATGGCGCCCCAAAAGGACGTGGCCACAGGGCCATCATGGCTGTCGGTCGAGGTGTCTGCCAGCAACCGGTAAGCGATCCACAGCAAGCCCAGGCCACCGGCCAGCATCAGGCCCGGGATCTTGAGCAGCCAAACCAAGCCAACGGTCATGAGAGATCGCACGGCGATGGCACCGAGCGTTCCCCAAAAAACCGCCTTTTTTTGCAGATGGGGGGGTAGATTTCTGGCAGCCAACGCAATCACGATGGCGTTGTCACCGGCCAGTACAAGGTCAATGAGGATGATCGCCAGCAAGGCAGACCACCACGGGGTAGAAAAAAGCTCCATTCGAACTCCTGGTTGATCGTCTTCTCAACCTGGTTCGGACACACTCGATGTCAACAGGCCTTCACGTCAAGTGAAGGCCGTGTGCAAGCACCTCCGTGTGCCTGAAACAGGCAACCGGTCGAAGGTCTTGCTCAGCATGGAGTGATGATTGTGTTACCCAACAGACCGGAAGATACCCTTCGAAATGACGATCTGTTGACGCTTTGGCTGCAGTCTTGTGAAAGACCGATTCAGCCAGAGCGGGAGCTACTCCCCTTCAAAGCTGAATTTATAAGATCGGGCAGGGGCTGGCAATGGGGATTTCCATATTTTTCGTAGAGATTTCGGGATCGTAACTTCGTTTTTTTCGAAGTCAAAATCACTTTCTCTGTAGGATTTGTTGCACCAGAGGATGGTGCCGTCCACGATTTGAGTGAATGACGTAGATGTCTTCCATCACATCAGTTTTCCCCAGCGCTTGCATACCGGGCATCAGTGACAAGTCTTGTGCGCCCAGGCCACTGATAGGAAACACCCCCATTCCCCGCCCAGAAAACAAGGTCATCAGCGCGCTGTCCTCGAACTCTCCCACGATATTGGGCGTCAAGGCATGTGCACTGATCCATCGATCCAGAGACGCGCGAATAGGTGCGTGGCGGGTCGGGATCAAAACCGGCAATTCATTGAGACAGGCCGGAAAATTCTTGCGGGTCTTTGTCGTGACCCAAGCCGAAGGGCCATACCAATAGACGTCAGAAGACATCAACAGGCGACTTGAAAGTCGAAGATTCGGGTTGGGCGGTGCGCTTTGTCCGGCCAACACCACATCGAGATGGTGAAGCGCCAGTTCTGCCATGAGCTGTTCGAACTCCCCTTCATGGCAAATCAGCCTTAAACCAGGGGTATGCAGCACGGGGTCAAGGAGCGTGTGAGCAGCCAATTTGGACAAACCGTCGGACAAACCAATGGACAGTCTGATGGCCGGACCACTGGCCGCATAGGCCACTTCGCCAGGAATTTTTTGTCCGATCTGGAAGATTTCATCGGCCCGCTCATAGGCAGCTTGTCCGGCATCGGTCAAACTCAAACTGCGACCCTCGGGCTTGAACAGCTGATGCCCGAGGGATTTTTCTAACTCTCGGACCTGCACACTGATGGTTTGGATGGCCATGTCCAAGCGCTGGGCCGCCCTGGCCATGCTCCCCTCTTTGGCCACTACCCAAAAGTAATACAGATGTCGGTAATTCAGAAGGCTCATGTCGTCAGTCCAGATCAGGCTATGGGGCTGCGTCAACCCAACAGGCGGGAATTTTTAGCCAGTGTAGAGAAAAACAGTTTATATAAAAAGCAGATTTAAATTAAATTTAAATTCGTTTTTTACTGATTCTTAGCATCGCCCACGTTGTCTAGCGCGCCCCCATCGACTGCTGAAGATGTCGCTTGAAGGCACTCGCCACAGGCGAGAGTTGTTGGCCCGTGTGGTGCACCACATGCCAGGCCGACGGCAGAGGAAACCCCTCCACATCCACCACCGTGACACCGTGCTCCTTGCTCATCCCGTGCAAGGCATGTTGTGAGATCAAACCCAGTCCAAGCCCGCCCGCGACAGACTCCTTCACAGCTTCATTGCTGCCCAGTTCAAGCCGAACATCCGGTGAGAAACGTCGTTGTCGGAAAAATTGATCGGCCACCATGCGTGTGCCCGACCCGGGTTCCCGCAGGATGAATCGCCGAGTGGACAAGTCCTTCAGCAAGATGCCACGCTTTTTTGCGAGTGGATCCGCCAACGGTGCAATCACCACGATGGGGTTGGGCATCAGAATGTCATCCACCAAATCGATATCCTGGGGTGGTTGCGACATGATGTAGAGGTCGTCTCGCCTCTCGCGCAGACGCTGCACAACACCGTCACGGTTCAAAATTTCCAGGGCCACATCAATCGAGGCGTGTTGTGTGCAAAAGCTGCCAATCAAGCGTGGCATGAAATACTTGGCTGTGCTGACCACGGCGATGCGCAGCTTGCCTCGCGACAGACCTTGGATGGCGTCCACCTTTTGTTCAAAGGCCTCCCAGGTCAACACCAGGGCCCGTGCCGTGGCGGCCAGTTCGTGCCCCACCTCCGTCAAACGCACTTTCTTGCCAATCACCTCATACAGCGGCAGACCCACGGAAAGCGTGATTTCCTTGAGTTGCATGGAGGCTGTCGGCTGCGTCACATGGAGGGCACGGGCTGCACCACTCACGCTGCCGGTGTCTGCCAGTGCCAGGAAGAGCCGCAACTGTCGAAAGGTCACATTCATAGATAAATACCTATTTATACACATTGAATAATCGATTTTACAAATAGATCGAGCACTCCTACCATTCAACTCAGGAGTTTTTCGATGCACAACATGCTGGACCCCGCGATCTTGTTTTTTGTCTTTGGCGTGCTGGCGGGCACGGTCAGATCCAACCTGGAGATTCCTCCGGCCATTTCTCGTTTTCTGTCCCTCTACCTGTTGATGGCCTTGGGCCTGAAAGGCGGATTTGCCCTGGCTCAATCCGGTCTGACGGTTGAAGTTGGTGCAGGCCTGACAGCGGCCATGGGACTTGCCGTCATCGTCCCCCTGGTGGGCTATTCGATACTCAAGCGCATACTGTCCGGATTTGACGCGGCAGCGGTGGCAGCCACCTATGGGTCGGTCAGTGCCGTGACATTTGTCACGGCCGTGCAGTTCCTGGAAAACCAGGAGGTCGCCTATGGCGGCCACATGGCCGCGGCCATGGCGCTGATGGAATCACCCGCCATCATCATGGCGGTGATACTGGCCAACACCTTGAGACAAAAGTCGGCCAGTGCTCAGGTGGTGCTGCACGCGGGAGGCTCGTGTGCAATTGCCGGCGTGTCTCAACCCACGAATTTCCCGCTGGGCAAGGTCTTGCACGAATCCTTCACCGACGGAGCCCAGCTGCTCTTGCTGGGGGCCATGGCAATTGGTTTGCTAACGGGTGAGTCGGGTCAAGCGGCAATGCAACCGTTTTCTGGTGACCTCTTCAAAGGCATGTTGGCCTTCTTTCTGCTCGACATGGGATTGATGGCCGCCCGCAACTTGTCACAGCTCAAGGGGACATCCATCTGGTTGATCACCTACGCCATCTTTGGCCCTTTGACCCATGCCAGCCTGGCGCTGGGTCTGGCGTGGCTGCTGGGACTGCCTCTGGGTGACGCCACCTTGCTGATGGTGCTGGCGGCCAGTGCCTCGTATATTGCGGTGCCTGCCGTGCTTCGGTACGCCATTCCAGAGGCCAACCCATCCTTGTATTTTGGTTTGTCACTCGGCATCACGTTTCCCTTGAACCTGTTGTTGGGCATACCCGCTTACTTCCACGTGGCGCAAACCCTGCTGGGATGACCCATGCCGCAACGCTATCAAGGCAAGACCGTCGCGTGTTTGACCCAGCATGGCAAGGTGCCCTTGATCGCTCCGGTCCTGGAACCCGCGCTGGGCTGCCACCTCGTGCAGGCCACCGGCTATGACACCGACTTGTTCGGCTCCTTCACAGGAGAAGTCCCACGGCTTGAGGGACAAATTGAGACTGCCCGACGAAAAGCCCAGAAGGGGATGGAACTCTGTGGCGTCACGCTGGGCATCGCCAGCGAGGGGGCATTCGGTGCAGATCCGTTCAGCGGACTGATGCCCTGGAATATCGAGGTATTGATTTGGCTGGACGCCGAACGCCAACTCGAGGTGGTGGGCATTGCACAAGGGCCAGCCCGACATCTGCAGCGCGCGATCCAATCCGTCGAAGAGCTGGAAAAGTTCTCTCAAGAGGCGGGCTTTCCTGATCACCACCTCACACTTCGACCTGAGAGCCCAACCGATCCAAGAATTCAAAAGGGACTGCAGCGTTGGGATGCGTTGAAGCAGGCCTTCCTGGATAGCCAGCAAAAAGCCTCCAATCGACTGGTGTATCTTGAACATGATCTGCGGGCATTTGGCAATCCCACGCGACAAAAGATGATTCAGCAGGCTGCCGTCGATCTACTCAAGAAAATTCAGTCCTACTGTCCTCGTTGCTCGAGTTCGGGCTTCTCCATCACGGGGCACACCCCTGGACGTCCCTGCCTTTGGTGCGGTCGTCCCACGCGACTTGCCAAAACCGTGGTTTGGTCGTGTGCCACTTGCGGGTACAGCCGCGAAGACCCGCATGAAGCCCAGTACGCCAAGGCCGAGCGGTGTGACCACTGCAACCCCTGACATGACGGGTCAAGGGCTGCGAAACAGCTTGTAATCCACCAGTTGCCCAAGCGGCGTGACACGCGCCAGCACCATATCTCCCGAGCCGATGTTCTGCCCCATGAACTCCAGGATGTTGACATGGTGGGTGACCAGAATCAGCGCTTGATCTCCTTTGGTTTTCAGGGCTTGGGCGATGAACGCTTTGAGACTGGTGTTGCGAGTCGCAGCCAGGTGAGGTTCGTCAAAAAACGAGGCCAAGGCGGGCTCGACCGTGACGGCGCCCAGGCCGAGCAAGTCAGCCGTTTGCGTGCATCGGCACCAGGGACTTGAAAAGACCTGGGCTTTCTCCACGCCTTGTGCGCGTAACCAACGGCCAATCCTCACCGCCTGGTTTTTCCCATCCTGGTTCAGGATACGTTGGGATTCGCAACGTTCCAGCACATACCCTGCGGGGTCACCCACGCCCGGCGCATAGGCGTGGCGCATCAGGAGCACATGATCACGGCCTTTGAGTTGATCAGAGACGCCCGCGGCGTGCGCGCTCCACATCCAGACAGCACACAACCACACGACCCAGGTCTTACCGAGCTTCATTCGCCACCTCGTTTCTCTCCGTTGCATTTGCACCAGCACTCGATATTATCCCGTGGGTCATCAAGCTGGCTGACGTCTGACGGTGACGCTGCAGTCAGTTCAAACCGCTTCAATTCTGACCGTGCCCATCAAAACGGGTTTGACCAGTATCTTGTAGGTATCCAGATCAAAACCTTGCTGCTCATGCGCCGTGTGCTGGTGTGTTCGTGAACACCAGGTGCCCTGGTAACGCCAATCCTGAATTCGATGCCGTTGGATCCAGTCACCTCGTTGTTCCACCAGGTCGACCGCACCTGGGTAGGGCCAGGCGTGAACCTTGAGATCCACCAACGCGCTGAGGAGCCGCTGATCATGGACACGCCTGTCCTCCTGGCCGACACAGGCGCCCAGACACCGTTTGACTTGCAAGCCAAAACAGCCTCGCTTGCCCATCTTCTCCAGGCCCAGGACCCCTAGGCACAGGCCATGCAAATCGGCGAGTTCGCGAAGCTTGCTCTGCGCCGCATGGACAGAACTGAACAATCCATACAGGTCATCGGCTTGCCCCACCGCCACCGTTGTGTTGGAGCTTATCTCGGGCGTGACCACACCCTCGGAGGAGATCAGTCGAATGGAACAAAGATGACGCAGGCGACGCAAGCGGATGTTGAACAAGGGACTGTGCTGCTTGATCAGTTGTGCTTCGAGGAGCAAAGCCCCCACTTCACCGGCGGTCTCGATGAACTCCACCCGTCGGGTTTGCGCCATCATGGCAGCCTCATCCTCGGCTCGCAGGTGGGCCAGTACTCGACTGCGTATGTCAACACTTTTGCCAATGTACAAGGGCAAACGGCCATCGCCTTTGAACAGGTACACACCCGAGGTACGCGGCAGCGCTGCCAGAGAAGCTGGATCGATCTGGTGGTCCATCAACTCAGGCTCTGGGCGCAGGCATGGCCTGCAGTGCTGGCATGTGCGTCCAGGTCATCAACTCGTTCGCCTTGGCCGTGGTGGCACTGAGCCAGGTGTCGTACAAGGACCGGGCAATGACCACCGGGGTTCGCTTTTCGTCGGCTGGCTTGTGAAACTGGCGCATCACTGGGTGCTCGTCCGCATTCACCGTGAGCATGGAAAAACTGACCACCCCTTCACCTGAGACTGGGTGGGTCCAGCGGTCCCACAGGCAGGCAATGCCAAAGGGCTCTCCCGAGGCCAATTGAATCTTCCAGCGAACGGCCTTGCCCGTCTCATAGCTGGGTTCATAGAAGTTATCGACGAGCACCAACCCAAAGTGACGCTCACGCCAGGCGGCACGGTAACTCGGTTTTTGAGCGGCTGTTTCGCTGCGGGCGTTGTAGGTGTAGCGCGCAATCTTGTCATCCTTGGCCCATGCGGGTATCAGGCCAAATCTGGCCAGGCCGCAGGCCACACGATCGGTCTTTTGGCTTTTGACGACCACCGGCGCCGGAAAACCTGGGTAAGACTCAGGGGGAAATTCGCTGGGCAGATGGACCCCCAGCGTGTCGCGGGCCCACTGGGCCTGCTGGGTTGGTGTGAAATTGGTACACACGGCTATCCGTCGACAAACTGAGACACAGCAGACCGGTTGGCATCAGTAAAAAAACAAGTGCTCGACGATGTACACACCGGCACCCGCCGCGTAGCCTGCCAACGCCAGCAGACTGATTTTTCTGGCGTACCACATGAAGTCAATCTTCTCCAAACCCATGGCTGCCACGCCCGCCGCAGACCCGATGATCAAAATGGATCCTCCCGTGCCTGCGCAGTAGGCCATGAACTCCCACAGAAAACTGTCTGTCGGGTGTTGCGCCAGGTCGTACATGCCCATCGAAGCTGCCACCAAGGGCACGTTGTCCACCACGGCACTCGCCAATCCGATGAGCAGCACAATCACGTCCAGACGCCCCACTGTTTGATCAAGCCAGGCCGCCAAGGAAGACAAGACATGCGTGTGTTCCAAGGTGGCGACGGACAACAAAATGCCGACAAAGAACATGATCGAACTCAAGTCAATGCGGCTCAGCGCACTGACCAGGGTGAGATGCTCCTTGGTGTCCTCGGGTTTTTGACGGTGGATCAACTCCCCCAGTACCCACAAGATACCCAGCCCAAAGAGAATCCCCATGAAGGGGGGCAAGTGCGTGACGGTCTTGAAAACTGGCACCAACAGCAAGATCCCAAGTCCCAAGAAAAACATCACATTGCGCTCGAAGGCAGGGGTATTGCCAGCGTCTTCGCCACTGCGGGGAGGGGCGATCACAGGTCGTTGACCCAGCATCCGACTGACGATCACGAGCGGAATCAACAGGTTGACCAATGAGGGCAAAAAGAGCCCCTTCATGATTTCCACCGTCGTGATTTGCCCACCGATCCACAACATGGTTGTCGTGACGTCGCCAATGGGTGTCCACGCGCCGCCCGCGTTGGCCGCAATGACGATGATGCCCGCAAAGAAAATACGGTCTTCTCGTTGGTCGAGCAATTTTTTCATGAGTGACACCATGACGATGGTGGTCGTCAGGTTGTCCAAAATAGCACTCAGAAAAAATGTGGAGAAACCCACCATCCACATCAAGGAGGAGAGACGGGCGGTCTTGATGCGAGAGGTGATGACGTCGAACCCATCATGCGCATCCACCACCTCCACAATCGTCATGGCGCCCATCAGAAAGAAGACGATTTGCGCCGTGCTCAACAGCGATTGGCCCACCTGCTCGCTGAGCAACTCAGGCTCAATACCGGACAAGGCGTACATGGTCCATAGCAACCCCGCTCCGATCAACGCAGAAGCCGACTTGTTCACCTTGAGCGGGTGCTCCAGCGCAATGGCCGCGTAGGTCAGGACAAATACAACCACCAGCAGTGTGATCATGGGAAACATCCTTTATCTCAAGCGATGTCAGCATTTCGAACGGCTGACGGGGCAACACTGTTCGCCTCAGGTGCTGTCAAGTGTGACCCGCTGACATCCTGAACGCAGAAAAACGCCATTTTGACAGGGTGAGACGTGCTGCGAGGCCCCATCAAAAACTGACTTGAGCCCCCACCTTCACACTTCGACCGGCGATGGGCGGGGCAGCCTCTCGCAGGGTTTGGGTCAGCACAGAGGTAGAAGAATACGCCAGTTTATTGGTGATGTTGTCAAACCTGGCAAACCACATCCAGTGCGTGGAACCGACGTGGGCGCGATAGTTCAGGCCCGCGTTCCACAACGTGTGCGACCCTGTGGCTACACCTCCTTCGGGCACTCTGTTCTGAGCAGCGGTGTGTATCCACCCGATTCGCGCTCCCCATGCGTCGCGCGACCAGAGGGCATCTGCACCCAGGCGCATGGGTGCAATGCGTGGCATCGCCTGGTTATGGGTCAGATCGGTGGCATGCACCACATCTGCCCGCAACTCCAGGTCCACCGCGCCACGCGTAGAGTCGGCGCTGAGCAAGGCAGAGCGCCCACCGACCATGCGCAATTTGGCTGTTGACTCCACCCCATGGAATCGCGCACGGACCCCTTCAAACCGGTACGTTGGCAAATCCGTCCTCAACCCCGTCACAGCGCCACTGCTGTCACGGA
>JACCDX011119549.1_pt1 | contig 19674 bp, 28 predicted proteins | sample 7449681 | NCBI WGS metagenome assembly JACCDX01 (sample SAMN15323450, study PRJNA562643) | freshwater metagenome | isolation source: river surface water | place: USA:Blue River Watershed | collected 2017-08-18
ACTGAACTTACAAAGGAACAATATAAAGCTAGAGAAAATGTTAAAATATTCTATAATTAATATATTAATTATGAAATGTTTTATAAATACTTTGAAAATTACAAATTAATAATAAAAAATTTTAAAAACCAAAACAAATATATTTTATCCATTTATAAAATATTGTTTTTTTTATATTGAAAATCCTTTACCTAATACCAATTCTCTATTAGTAATTAATGGTCTATTTCTATAACCTGAAAATATTACATTTCTAGAGTTTGGAAAATTATTTGTAGTTACTGTTTTTGTTAATATTGTTGATGCATTTGAACCATTTGGAATATATGTTATTGTCAATGATGTTCCCGGAGTTGCTAATTGAACTGCTGTAAATAACGGAAATTGGTCATTTAATAAACCAACTGGAACACCATTTATTGTTAAAATTATATCACCTACTGCAAATTTACGCGGATTAACTATTGTATCCAATGCTGTAATTTGAAAACCTCGAACACTTGGCATACCTCTAATAACAGATAATAATATATCAACTGGTCTTGCAACTATACCTAAATAACCTTTTGGATAATTTATAACTGAACCCGTAAAATTTGTCATGAAATATTGAAATATATTCATTGCTAAATAACTCGAAACACCTCCATTTAAATTACCATCACTACCTACACCCCATGATAAAATACCTATCCATCGTCCATTATCATTTATTAATGGACCACCTGAATTCCCACCATATATAGCACAATCAGTTAATACTGACTCCATAAAACCGCCACCTACACCTGAAAAATAAACATCGGGGACAGCCTTATTATCTCTAATTGTTCCTCTTGTAACGGATTGTGCATCAAATCCTTGTGGATAACCAATAATAGTTACATTATCACCACATGACACATCTGTTCTAGAATTTGCATATACTAATGCAGGATATGATGGTGTTCCACTATATTGAACTCTTAATAATGCTATATCTGATAATTTATCCCATCCCATTACTCTAATTGTTGTTCCATTTACTTTCATAATATTGTTTGTTGGATATGTAGTATGTATCCATATATTTGTTGCAATTGGACTACCTTGAATTGTATCATCTGTTATAACATGTGCAGCAGTTGCTAAATACCCATATATTGGAGAGCCGATTACAGGTTGCGGTCCTTCAATCCAAAAACCTTGACCAAGAGTATATGCCCCTGTATTTAAACGAACTAAAATAGTGCATACACTATTTATAGAATTTGCATATATTGTATTTGCACTTGTAGCCATCTATATTATAAATTCATATTTTTATAATTTAAGATTTGTTAAAACAATAATATTTATTAAACCAATTAATAATAATATACCAATTATTTGGTAATATTTATCATATTTTTCATCTATTTTTTGTTTATCTTTAATATATTTTAATAGTAAATAATCAATACATATATTTACAATTAATACTATATACGCAATATTACCGGATTTCATATAAAATTCTCCGATTTGTTTCATAAACCCTAATTTAAATAATAAGCCAAATATGATAATTACATTAATAAATATATCACCTAATAAATAAAATTTTATAAATTGAATTATTTTATTTTGCATCTTTTTAATATATTCTTTTATAAAAAAATAAAATTACTAAATATAAATTTTTTATTCAATTTCTAAATATTTACATTTTTTTATTATACCATATCCAATTATACGCCAACTTTTATTTATACGTCTAGATATACATACCTTATTATTAATTTCGGTACATACTGGACGACCTAAACGTATCCTTAATAATTTATCTTCAGTTTTTTTTACATTTCCTGGAATACAAGCTGAATCAATATTTAATTGAAGTATTTCTTTTTCACTAATATTTTTAATTTTTTCATCATTATTAGTATCACCTGATATAGATGAAGAACCTATTAATTTACGCATCAAATAATATTCTATTTCTAATTCATATGCTATTCCCGGTAATTTACCTGGATATCCTACTATTTGTCCAACAATTCTATCAGATATCGTTAATATTGGGTCGATTGTTAAACCCATTGCAATTAATCCACCGGGTAAAGCCTTTTCTAAACTAGTTTGTTCAGATTTTAAAGATATTATAGTGGTTTTAATTGGTTTGCAAATATAATCGACTTTATTATGTTTTTCATCATTTTTACTAGCTTTCTGAATTAATCCAGGTCTAATTTCAATTTCATCATTTAATTTAAATATACCATGTGTAATATTCCCACCAATAACTCCACCACATAAATCATTTATTTTAGTTCCTGGTTTATTAATATCAAAACTACGTAAAATAATCATTTTAGGTGATACATCTAGATTTCTTTTTGGAATTTCTAATTTGGTTGCTAAATACATATTAATATAATCTATATTATAGCCTAATTGAGCTGATATTGGTATTACCGGTGCTTTAGCTGCTAATGTTCCTGAAACAAATTGTTTAATTTCATTATAATTAGTTTTAGCCTTATTTTCATTAACTAAATCTATCTTATTTTGTAAGATTAAACAATTTTGAACTTTCATCATCTCAATCGCTACTAAATGTTCGGCGGTTTGAGGTTGAGGACAACTTTCATTACCAGCTACTAACATCATTACTAAATCAATACATGAAACACCTGATAACATTGTTGCTATATATGATTCATGTCCTGGATTATCAATAAAACTGATATGTCTTTTAAATTCTAAATCACCATTACATAATTTACATTTGGGATTATGCAATGAGGAACCATAACTTTGATATGCTTCCGGCTCTGGACATGTTTTACATTTATAAATTTTAGCGTTTGAATAACCTAATTTTATTGTAATATTACGTTCTAATTCTGCTTTAAATTTTTGAGTTGCAATACCAGAGATAGCCTTAACTAATGTGCTTTTACCATGTGCAACATGGCCTATAGTGCCTATGTTTATTAACGGTTGTAATTCTTCTTGTTCATTAATGATTGTATCCATTTTTAATTTGTTATTAAATATTATTTATATCATAATTAAATCAAATTTATTTATAAAAATAATATATTATTTATATACAAATGAGCGATAATTTTAAAAAACCACACTTTGACTCCTACTTCTCAATGTTAGAATATGGTATAATTGCTGTATTTTATATTTCTTTAATTATTATGACAGTGTATGTATTTAATAATACTAATTTTACAGATGCATCACATATAATTAGATTTATATCTGTTATTGGTATTGTTTTGTATATATTAAAAAAAACTATAGATAAATTAAGAAATCAAAATAATTTTTTATTAAATGACAATCAATCAGATATACTATTACCTGGTTACACTTTATAAATTTAACAACAATAATGTAAATAAAAAATTTGATTTATATTTAATTGATTAGAAATTATATAACAAAATACAATTATAATGTCTAATAAAACTAATATATTGTCTGATACTTCTTTAGATAATACTTTATCTACAGAAGATTTACACGAATTTATAACATCTTTTAATAATATGATTTCTGAATTTATATCTAAATTATCGAAACCAACATCCGAAATATTTCCATATGATGTTATTAATGCAATGGATTATATTGAAGATTCTATTGTATTTAAATCTTTTTCAGAAACTATACCAATCTTTAAAAATGCGACAGAATCGTTATTAATACTTACTACACTTATTAAAAATCATATACAAACTTATTGTATTACATATTCTATTTCTAAAAATGATTGCGATAATGAATGTAATTATAGTTGTGGTTTTGAAAATACTATTATTCATATACATTCTAATGCTAATGAATATATAAATGATATGAATTCTTTTGAACAAGAAATAAAATATATTTTATAAAATATATTACATTTTTTATTTTATCCATTTATAAAATTAAAATATAAAAAAAATTGATAATATTTTAAATTTTTTACTGTTATATTACGAAACGGCAAACAACTTATTATAAAATGCAACCAACTGAATTAACTAATTCTGAATTTATTGAATCTAATTTAGATGATATTGATTCATATATGGATAAATATTATTTAAATGAAAATCTAATTACGCGCTATTTGTGTAAATTAGACCTAAATACCAATGATATAGTTCCTGCATCTCTTCAATCTGCAATTGATTATATTAGTGAAGTTTCCTCATCTGATAATAATTTTAATATTTATAAATCAAAAATTTTAAATATTATATCATTAATAATACTACATCTTGAGAATAAAGATAAAATTTTATGTAAGTTTTCAGAAGACAAGAATGATATCGATACTATCAATAAGGAAGCTAGTCGTAATTTAACAACTATGAAATATTTAGAACAAATATTTTCATCTAGATAATATTTATCTTTTTTTATTAAATAAAATTTGATTTTATTTTTACTAAATACTAAGTTAATAATTCAAATAAAAATGTCTTTTAAAACCAATTCTTTAAAGATTTTCATATCAGATAATCCCGATATAAAAAACTTTTTTACAAATCAAATTGGTGAAATTGGTTTATTAAAAAATATATTTTCATTTATTCCATTATTAATTAAATGGAAATTTAAATTTATGTTTAACAAATATGGAATTATTTACCATTTTGAAAGTTATTTCTATGCATCAGACATACTAGATTGTTGGAGATGCTTTCAAAAATCTACAAAAAATAAATACATTAAATTATTAACATATGAACAATTTATTACAAATACATGTATTATTGATACTAATATTAATTTTAATGTTAATAATTCACATACAATAAATAGTGATTTAATTATTATACCGCATGGATATAATACAAACCATATTGTAATAACCCACCATCGTTTTATTGACCGTATTCAAAATAAAAATGAATTAATGAATACATTACAAGACTTTAATAAATATTTTCAAACAGAACGTAAATGTTATTATAATAAAAAAACTAAATTAATTGAAAATTTTGATTCTAAATCTACTATTATAAACTTTAAAATAAATAATAATGATAATGATTTAGATAATTATAAAGTTTTTAATTATTTAAATACACATATAAATAGAACTATACGAATAAATCATTTATATAAAAATTGTCGTATTAATAAACATAATCATATATACACGTTAGATAGACAACATGAAGTTGGTAATCCATATAAAAGAAATATCGAATTAGCTAAAAATTTACGTGTTATTTTTATCAAGCCATGACTTAAATACTTTCATTGCTTCTAACATATCTTTTGTTCTATATTTATGATATTTAGCTCTATTATACATAGTATTTACTACTTGTTTTTGATATATAATTGATTTTTTATTTATTAATTTTAATGTTTTTTTAGCAGTTTCCGCATCTTTATATCCTAAACCTTTCATGCTAGTTTCCGGATGTTTATCTTCATATAATGAAGTATTCATTTTATTATATATTATTATTTTTTCAAAAATAAAAAAGAAACAATTAATATACGAAATTAATCATATAAATTATCTCTTTAAGCATATGGTTATACTCACTTTATCTATAAATTTATCGATGAACACGATAGTATAATTTATACGGATAACCAATACCATGGTTTAGATTTCATTTAATTATATAGTATTATAGTTCATTTTCACCAATAATTATCTTTCTAAACCAATCCGATATTAATTAAATAATGGTCTTGTTCTTATCAAATTTTTTGATTTTTATTTAAAATCTAGGCTGAATTAGATAAATAAAAGATGAATGGAATAATTGATTTTAATATACCAAATATTAATCAAAATGAAAAAGAATATATTTTATCAACAATAGATATATATAGTCCTGTTAATTGGTCATTATATAAATCTTTTAAAAGAGTTTTAAAGCCATTAATATCAGATGATATACAAATAAATAATACGAATAATTTAACAAATAAAATAATAAATATTATGAATGTTTTATTTGAAACTACTGAATCTGATATTAATTTTATTGTTTCTAAATGGTGGAATGATATATGTAATTGCAGAATATTTAATAATGTTATTAAAAAATATAATTTTTCAAATGATAATATAATTAATATTTTAGAACATTTATTGAATTATTCAAATTCAACTGAAAAATTTACAGGTATAAATATTGAAATATGTAAATATTTAATTAATAATAATAGGTTTAATCTTATTGATTCATTATATTATTTTATATCTGAAGACAGAAATAATATTATTAATATTTTAAATCAATTAATATTATGTGATATTACTCTTGATAGTTATTTAACAGGATTATTTGTTGGATATTTTGTTGATTATTATGACCATTTATATCATAATTATAAAAAGAATGTATCTGAAATAATATATAATGAAATTATACATAATGAACAAGTATTAATAGAATTATTAACAATAATATTACAGAATTTTAATCAAATAAAATTAGATAATAATTTTTATTATGGCTTTTTTTGTAATCATAATACAAATGATAAAATAAATCAATATCGAATTAGGTCCGGTTCATTACATATATTTATGAGACCTAAATTTGCTAGGCTTAATCAAATAACTGATAAAAAACTTATTAAAATATTTAATAAATATACAATTGCATCAATATCATAATATAAAATCTATTTTTTATTATATATATTAAATAATGGTTTTATCTGAATTAGAAATTACTAATATTAATCAAAATATTAATAATATTAATAATTTACTGAGTAAAATTAGTTTTATTGAAATACCTCGATGTAAAACAAATCTATTACGTAATACTAAACTAAATAAACAGCATAAAATAGATTATTATACTGTGCAATTAGATTCGCTAAATAATGAATTTAATCAATTAAAGATGGAATTAGATTTATTGGGTAATCAATTACTTGATAATAGTTTCACTGAATAAAGTATAATTATCTAAAATTTATTAGATTTAGATTTAATAATGGGATGTTTATCTTCAAAATGTATTTCTAAAAAAAAGAGTAGTAAATACAAAATTAATGCAGATATTAAAAGTGATATTAGTGGTAATAAGCCTAATATTCAAATGAATATATTAAAAAAACAACCGACTGATAAATATATATTAGATGAATCTGATTTAGATAAAATGGATGAACAGATACAAGCAGATGCTGATTCTCAAATGAAATTACAACATATTTTTGAATCAATATATGATGCAGCTGTTAAAGCCCATAATAATGTCCAAATAAATTCATTACATACTCTTTTTTGGTTATTACCTGCTAATGAACTTGGAATTCATATTCCAAAATGCATAAAGGTACAGGTTCCAAATGAAAATGATGATGGTAATCCATATAAGATTGTAGATGTGCCGATAATTACATTGATTAACCAACAAAATTTAAATATAAATGAATTAAAGATAAAAACAGAAATAGATATGGAACTTGAAAGTGTGCCAAAAGTAGATAATAATAATAAAAATCAATATGATATCAAAAAGAAGGATTATTCATTACGATTAGTTCCAGGAGATAAATCGACACAAATTGAAATGACTATCAAAATGGACCAACCACTAGAAATATATAATCGAATATTATCTAAATTAGAAAAACAGATTTAAAAAATTTGATTTTTATTCATATATCATTATTTTAATATATAAATAAAAAATGAATATACAACAATTTTTAGACATATATAAATCGATACTTGATAATGAAAATCCAATAGATAGTAAATTAGATGATGTAAAAAATTTATTTGAAGATTATTTAAAACAAGATTTATTAATTTATTATGTATCGAATTATCGTTCAAAACTTAGTTTTATAAGTAAAAAAGAACATAAAAAATCATATACTGTATTCTATATAAAAAGACCAACATCTAAACAACCAAATCATATACCAATTGATAAATTTAAAAATATGTCATATGATTATCAGGCTCAATTATTTCATAGGACAATATATATTGATATAAACCAATTTAATGGAAAACCACGAGATTTACATCCAATTGAACTTGTATATTAATAAGTTATATAATGTAATTAATTTTATTTTTGAAATGTGCCTATGTATCAGTGATTATTGTCGTAAATTACATTGAATAATTAAAATTAGCATTATCCCATACTAATCCAACATAGATAAACATATGATTACATTGATGATGTGGGTTTATGTCCATTTATGTTTTTCTGTATTATTTTATGCCTATTCATCTATGTTTATTGGCGTAAATTATATTGAATAATTAAAATTGGCATTATCATACATTATTTGAATAGTCATTATGTTCTTGTTTTCTTAATAATATTCTTTGTTTTTTAATATATTTAAAATGTTGAATAAAAAAATAGGTAGCTAATAATAATAATCCTATTCCAATAGGTGATAATATTTTATATTGAATTTGATTATCAATAGATGATATTATAAAATTAGATGCAGTTAAAAATAATCCAGACATGCCTGTAAAAATTGATAGATATAAATATTTTGACTTATGATTACACATTAAATATAGTTTTAATATGTAATTATATTTTAATTAAACTTTTTTAGCTGCATTAGGACTTATATTACTTGCTAACATATCTAATACACGGCTTAAACCTTCTGGCATACCATCATCTCTTGCAGATACTTTAATATCATATTTTGATGATTTATCTGTATTACGAGTATTCTCTGATTTTGTTGCTACTGAACCACTTACTTTACAGCTCCATGGAGACCAGCGACTATTAAAACCTGCTTCAAAATTTGAATTTGATTCTACACTACTTTTATCGGTTGATTGTGATTTAACCTCCATACTAAATGCGACATCGACTGTCTTAACCGCTAAATTAGGAACATTAACAACTGATAATAATGGAACATCAATTTTCTTTTTAACAACTGCACCTGTTTCATCTCTATCTTCATATTTAAATTCAACTGTGCGAATATCACCATCTTGGTTAATACCGACATTTTGAATAAAATTTGCGGTAACTGTCGCTAAAGACACTTGTGCATTAGCAGCTCCGATAAGAGGTGCAGAGATTAACTGTGAAATATCAAGACCTTTCATATCATCAACTACTGACATTTTTTCTATATCTTATATTTTAATACTAGATTTAAAAATTTGATAAAAAATAATAATTTTTATTACTTTTTATAAATAATAAAATGTTTCGTCATTTATTTAGAACTAATAAAATATTTCGTAATTCTACTATTTTATTAGGTGGTTTTACTGCTGATATTATTCTAGATAAATCTTCCGATTATTTATACAAAAATAATAAATTATATGATGAAAAACTAGATAATGAATTATTTATATTATATTGTAAAGATACTGTAGAAATTTTTAAAGATTCTAAATTATTTAATATTTATAATACTGTTGAAATTCCATTATATGCAACTATTGAAGAAATAATGTTTAGAGATTGTGGAATGCAATATTTTTTAATGTCTAGATTAGGTTTAAGTGGAGGAATTTCCAATATTATTCAAAGTATTGGTTTCTCTTTTGCACATGATACAATTAATCCAAATGAAATTAAAAATAAATATGTTAATATGGATGAAAAACTTGCAATATATTACTTGCATTATTATTCATATCTATTTACTTCTGGATTAATTTATGGTGGTGCAACACTATTATCCAAAACTATATGGATTCCATCAGTTTTACATACAATTCATAATCAATTTACAATGTATAATAATCGTAAATTATACTTTGAATTAACCAATAAAAATTCTAAACAAGATTCTAAACAATAGAATAATTATTAATTTTATTTTTTATTTGTTCTAATATATTCAATAATTCATTATCTATATTACTAGATAATATTGATTCTTTTGTAAATTTTGTTATTTGAATACTATTATCTTGATTAGAATTTATTACACGTATATCATCATCTATTATAATTGTATTTGACATATTATATTCATTATTTTCATTTACTAAATGTTTAATTGGTTTCATTTGATTATGTTTAAAATACAGTTTATTTGTATAAAAACTAGTAAATAGATTTTTAATTTTTATTTCATTTGGAAATAAATTTTGTATTATATGTTTAGCATATATTTTTTGAGCACCTGTCCAAATCGTAATTGTTCCTAATTTTGATAATTCGATTAAAAACTCAGATAAATGTGGTCTAGCGTATATCTTTGTTAAATACATCAAATTAGAATATGGATAAAACAATGTAAAATTATAATTAATTTCAGCCTTAAGTGATATTTTATCAGTATCTCCAAATGGTATTCCACATATTAATGTATTATCTAAATCTAATATAAAATTCATTTAGCCTTTTATAAATATTATCTAATATTTGTTTATATAAAATTTGATAATATTATAATTTTTATTTATATTTATTAACTCATATACAATAAAATGTATAGCCAAAAAGCGTTTAATCCATATTTTAATTTAGAATATGAACCTAGAAACGATATTTCAAATTATAGTCGTAATTGTTTTTGCCACGATTGTAATCACAAACATATATTAGAACCATTTGTTATTACTCATGGACATAGTTATACACCATATAAAAACGAATCATTTGTTAGATGGAGTGCAATACATACGAATATTAGTTTTGCAAAAAATTTAGATATGATGGTTAATAAAAAATTTATTTCTAATCCAAAAGATTTAGATAATAATTCATTATTAGTTTCTGAAGATTGGTTTATTGCATATAACCTATTTTTATCTAAAAGAGGCACATATAGACAACATACATTAAGAGATTTTTATCGATTCTTACATTATGGATAATAATTAGTCTTTTTATTTTAGCGTTTATTTATAATATTTTAAATAATAAATTATTATAATGATTAATACATTATTTGATAAAAATATTGTTTCCGGTTTAATTGGATATATTTTATTACCATTATTAATAATTGCATATGATTACTATGTTTTTAAAAATTTATCTAGAGCTATCTTAATGGGTGTTTCATATTTAGCTATTTTAATTGGTATTTCCCTTTATTATAAATATAAATCTACTAAAAAAATAGAAACAAATATTGAGAATATTAATAATAATGATAAACGTGAATTTGGTTCTGTAGTAATTGATAAACCTGCTAATTCAAATACAGATATTATAGTTGATAACAATAACAATACTGTTAATATAGATGATATACCTGAATTAAAAGACAATGATAAAGAAGTATTAATTGAAGAATTTGCAAATAATAATGATGATAATGATAATGATAATGATAATATAATTAATTCAGATGTTAATAATAGCAATGATGAATAATCTTAGCCATTTATAAATAAAGATTTTTATAAAAATTTGATAATTTTTAATTTTGTTAATTTTTATATTAATTCATTTATATATTATTTATAAATAAAAATGCTTTCAAATATTGAGTTCGAAGAAAAGTATCCTGAAAACAATCTCATTGAAGCTTCATTTAATAATCTTTCAATTAATCCTAAACCTAAGTCCGATGATTTAGATACAGCAATTATTGAATCTTTATATAATAAAGCGCATGAAGATATTGTTGAATTGCTATATTCTTCAAATAAGTCTATGTTATTCACAACTTTATATATTGAAAACAAGCCTTTTAGGTTTTGGATTAATACCAATACACCACAATCATCAATTGATTATAATTCTTTGTGTAATGCAGGTCTTAAAAGTCATATTGATACAAAGAAAACTCCATCTGTAGATATTAATGGAGACAATTATTATGGTTTCGCACCATATATTGAATTATGTTATGACCGTGGTCATGAACGTAAAACCAAACTAGCAAACTGTTTCAATGTTATGAATTTTAGCTTAATTGAACATTTTGACGGTATTATTGGTTTTAATTTCTTTGTTAAGTATGGTGCTATGTTGAATTTTGGAGACAAAATTATTCTACAAATTAAAGACTTAGAGCTTGTTTGTGATATTATAGATGTAGAAATATAGATATAAATATCTGCTATTCTTATACCATGTTCCAGGTATATTATATTGTTTTGGAACTGTGTTTTTAAACACAACATATTATTTAGCCATTTATAGAATTATGTAATAAACATATACTTTTTTTATTACATAATTATAATGTATAATACTGTAAATATTAAATCTATTAAAATTTTTTGTAATGATTCTATTATTGAAGTATCTCCAAATACTATTAAAACCTATTTTTTACAAGTTATCATAAATGATTTTATTTATTTAGCTAAGGTTGAGACTAGCTTCAATAAAATTCATATGATTATTAATACTTTATCAGATATTTATGATATGGTTGATGTATCTAATAATATTACTATTTATGATTATTCATATTATAAAATTGATGATTTATTATTAAATCAAATTAATAAATCGTTCTTTTTTAAATTAAATCAGATTGATTCATTTAATTCAGATATAAAAAAAGTTATTGAATATAATAAATTTTTAAATAAAAATGGATTACATACATTAGATTTATCTCATGTTAAACAACCTCCATTTTATGATAATGATATTAAATTAATAGATTATAATGAATCTGATATAATGAATGATATTAATAATATTATTACTGATAATAGTTCAAATAAAATTGTATATATTTTTTATATTCGTTCTTGTAAAAAACCTGTAATACTAGTTAATTATGATTTATCTATTATTAATCTTATTAAATATGAATTTTATGATTTATTATATATTACCACACTAAATAATGTTGATGCTATTTCATTATTTAATTTAGAAAATTATATACATCTGAATACATATGAAAATATTGATGAAATTAATCAAGATATAGAAAAATGGTATTATACACCACCTATCAATCTAAAAACACGAATAATTGAGTTTATTAATTCTAAATTTTTAATTACAAATATTATTTCAGATAGAATACATTCAAATAAGCTTATAGATATCATAAATGAAGATTTAAATAATATAAATATGGATGAATTAAATAAAAATTTAGCAGATTATTTATGTGAATTAGGTATTAATAAAAAAAGATATTCAGATGGAATATATTTTTATGGATTAAAAATAAAAATTAATTAATTTCTTATACTTTGGCAAAATCGAATTCTTCTTCATCACTTTGATTAAATTCTATACCAGCATCGTCTTCATCTGCTGCATCACTTGGTTTAGCAAAAGTATCTGATACATCTCCTTTATTAATTAATAATTTAATTTCATCAGCTGCATATACATGAACAATATCGACTTTTTCAGCTTGAAAATCTCGAATAGATACTAATACCATACATGCTTTTTTAATACGAGCGAATCTTCTTATTCTACCAGAAGTTATTGCTAATCTTTCTGTAGAAATTTTATTTTGAAAGTCTTTATAAAGAATACCTTTATAACGACCACCACCACAAACGGATGTAATTATAAAATAGTCTTGTGCATCGGTTGCTTGTAAATCTTCATATTTTAATGTTTTTACCATATTAAGATTTTTACGAGCTTTATTTTTCATTTTTTTACCACCAGTAGTATTTTTGACCATTTTTGTTTTATTTTTAATTAAATCCAAAATGAAATTTATTTAATCAAATTTTTTTATAATTAATAAAATGTTGTTTTAAATTAAATGAGTAAAAAACATAAGAAAAATAAGAATCATTCTAATCAATCTCAAAATAGTAATAATAAACCTTTAGATACCATGCCAGAAACTAATTCAAATTATGTTATTAATGATAATGATAAAGAATTAGTTGATTCTGTATTAGAAGAATTAAATACAGAAGTTAATTTAGTTGAAGAATCAAATAATGATATTGATAGTCAATCTAGTGTAAATATAGATAATAATGTTTTACCAGCTGAATTATCAAATGAATCTACTGATAAATTACTCGAAGAATCAATAAATGAAAATATTGAGACTAATACAATTGAATATAATATAACTGTTCAAGAAACTAATGCAAAAGTTATTATTGATAATATTCCAGTAGAATTACCAGTTGAAACATGTGATAAAATCACTGAAGAATGCACAAATGATAATAAATCAATATCCAATACATCTGTTGAATTATATGATGATTCGTCATCCGATGAATGTAAAAATGACGCTAACACAGCCGAAATAACCGCGGAATCATGCGATAAATACATTGAAGAATTAAAAAATGATAATCAACCAACTATTAGCCCTACTATTGAAACTGATACTATTGTAGAAGAACCTAAAAATGATAATCAACTTATTGATAAACCAATCGAATCACCAATCCAAACTTCCGAGAAAGTAATTGAAGAATCTAAAAATGATAATCAACTTATTGATAAACCAATCGAATCACCAATCCAAACTTCCGAGAAAGTAATTGAAGAACCTAAAAATGATAATCAACTCGTTAATAAACCAAATGAAAGTCCAAAACAATCCGAACATTCTAATCCACAAAATAAAAAATCCTGGTTTAGACGTTTTTTTGGTTTTTAGATTCAGCACAATCTTGACCCATACATCTACAACGATTTTTCTTTAATAAATCATATTCTTCATCTGTATAAATTAACTTCTTTTTACATTGTCTTGGTATTATAGCAACATATGTTGATTTATTTTCTGGTAAATTATTATGATTCTCTTTCACTAAATTATATATATGACTAGGTCGTAATTTATTGATATGTTTAGATGTTGCTTTTACAGCACTAAATATAACTAGAAATCCAAATAAGCCCATTATTTATATTTTTTATAATGAGTTAGAAATATATTTATTATCAAATTTAATAATAAAAATATTTATTTAAAAAGAAATCACTAACTATAATTAGGTAATAAATTTATAAAATACGTTAAATAAAATGGAATATTATATGATTTTAGCTATATTTTTTAATATGTTATTTGCATTTCATAATATTAGTAAATCCACTTCAAATACTAATGAATGGTTAGTTTTATTTTTTGCAATCTACTTTGCATATATGTTTCCTGGATTTGTATTCATTAATGTATATTATTATGGTATTCGATATATATGGAATTTATTTAGACAATTAGAAATAATTTAAAAATTTGATAATTTAAATATTAATCTGAATAAAATGTAAAAAAAATATTAAAATGGATTTATTTAATTTGATTTTAATGCTCAATGCTGGTAATAAAGATTCCAGTTATTATCCAATATTCATTATAATAGCTTATTTTATAATGAATAGTGTAAATTTGCGTAATTTGCGACCTATTATACTTATAAATAAGGTTCGTGATTTTATATATTATAAAACTGTATTTCATTTCAAAATTAAATTACTTTATAATTCAGAATATGGTAGATATTATCCAAATTTTAGTGATGAATCAGAAGCTATTTTATGGAAATATATTAATACATCGAGTATTCAATCTAATATTAAATATGCATTAGAATTACCAATTAATATGGAAATTATTAAAATGTATAAATCTGATAATTACTTTAATCATTATAAACTAGGTATTCAAAATAAAGGTATTCAAATTCATGATGATATTTATATATTCTTTGATATTGATACTACTTATACTAGAGATACTAAAAATAATAATGATATACAAGGCACTGAATTAATACATATTAATATGTATCTTAAATCTGTAAATTATAATTCTCAATATATCCAGCGTTTTATTAATAAAGTTTATATCGATTTTAATGAATGGAAAGATAATTTATCATATACAACTAAATCTATATTCTTTTCAGGCATTAATCCAAAAGGAACTACAAGCACATTTTATAAATATGATTTTAATTCAAATAAAACATTTGATAATATGTTTTTTGAACATAAATTTAATATTAAAAATCGTATTGATGAATATACAAATAATTATCAACATTATAAAAAACTCGGTATTCCACATACATTAGGTTTCCTATTTTACGGTGAGCCTGGATGTGGTAAGACATCATGTATAAAGGCTATTGCTAATTATATGGATCGAAATATTATCTCAATCAATTTAGCACATATTTTTGATATAAATGACCTAAGAAGATTATTTTTAGATAAAAGAACAATACGTATGAATGAAGATACTTATGACATAGGATATACTATTGATAATTATAAAAGATTATATGTATTTGAAGAAATTGATTGTAATAGCGAAGATAATATATTATTAGACCGTAATTTAAAAACAGAACAAAATACAACTACTGATAAAAATAAAAATGATTTATCAAATATATTAATGGAATTGAATGATAATGTTTCTAATAAAACAAATCGTTCATCGGAAACCAAAACTCCACGTAAAAGAAATATTAAATTAGGTGAAATACTCGAATTACTCGATGGTATTTCAGAGACGGATGACCGTGTTATTATATTTACAACAAATTATCCAGAAAAATTAGACAAGGCTTTAATACGCCCTGGTCGTATCGATATGATGATTGAATTTAAGAAATTACGTCGTGTTGATATTCGTGATAATTTTAAACAATGGTTCGGTTATGATATACCGAAAGAAAAATTACAAAAAATTAAAGATAATTGTATTACACAAGCTGAATTTGGTAAATTATGTTTTGAAAACAAATCTAGTCCAAATAAGATTATTGATATATTACTAAAGTAATCAAATAATCATACTTTTTATTTTTTATAAAAATTTGATATAAATGGTGATTGTTAAAATATTATAAAAAATTATATAATTATGTTATTATTCAATAGAAGATTATTACCTGTTGCAAATAAAATATATCCTTCCTTATACAAGAATATTTATAATATTCAAAAAAGAGGATTAAAAGTAATTGTTAATAAAGAACCTAATGGTGCTAGTCAAGTAATTGTTGATGATGGTGATGACTGTAATATTTCAAAATCTGATTTTACATCTAAATCTATACCGAAACCAATTGCAAAAAAGGTTGAAGAAATAGATAATATTAAAGATGAGACTGTAAATCAATTTATAAATAAATGGAAAAAATTCGAAAATACTAAAAAATATAAATCAAAATTCAATGATAAAATATATAATAAAAAAGTGAATTATGAATATTCATCATCATTTACGTATAAATTAAGATATATGGTTATTGGAATGATATCGGGATGTTTAATATTATACTTTGAATATCCTACTTATTCTAAATTAGATTGGGTAGATTTTGCAGCGGTGTCTTTATTTGGTGTATTATTTTATCCAATTACAATTACATATGCAACACTTTACTTTGGTTTTGGGGCTTATTTATATCTTAAAAATCAATTACCGGACTATTCAAAGGATAAATTACAAAATTTATATGAAACAGTTGATAAATACTATAAAGATGGTAAAGAAAAAGTTAAATCATTTATTGATAAATTTGATAAATAAATTAATAATTAATTTTTATTTTAAAAAAATGAATAATCTAGCTGAAGAATGTTGTATTTATGGTAATCTAAATCAATTGATTAATATCCATAATAATAATGGTTATATAAATGAATGGAGTTTATTAAGATGTTCAGCATGGGGTCATCTAGATTGTTATAAATATTTGATATCACAAGGCTATCAATCTGATAGATTTACGATAGCTATAATGTGGAATTTTGCATTTACATATTATTCGACAAAACAAGATGATAAAAATATTAATGATAGAATACCATTAATATGTTTAGATGATAAAGACTGGTGGTTAAATCATTTAATTAGTTTTAATTATGATATAATTCCTATTAAATTAATACGATGGATAAAACTGTGTATAAATAATAATGAAGTATCAGATATTACATTAATAAAAAAAATAAATAAATGGTTAAATACTATACCAAAATATATAATGGATATAGTAGATAAATAAAACTTATTTATTTTTTAGATTTAAGTAATTCAATTACAGATAATAAATATTTATTTTCATTTTGTAATATTTGGTTGTCAATTTTTGAATTATGTAATTCATTATTTAAATAATTGTTTGGTAATTTTATTGAATTTATTAAGGTTTGACTTTTTATTTTACATGATTTTTCATGTCTAGATTTGGATTGTTTAAATTTAAACTTTTTTTTACAACATTTACATGCATAACTTTTATTACCAAATTCATCTAATATACATTAGGAATTAGAAGGTAATTCATTTAATAAAGTTTCAATTGAAATATCTTCTAATAAAACACTACACTGTCTATCTCTATTTAAATGTCTTTTTAGGTTAGATATACGCGGTGTTTCATATCCACAACGCTTACAAGTGAATAAATAATCAAAATCATTTTCGTCAGAACCAGAGTTATTAGAAATTAAGTCATCTATATTAATTTCAGATAATTCTTCTGAATTATCAGTATTACCTTGATTGATTATTGATTTATTATTAACTTTATCATTTATAGATTTATATTTAATAGGAATAATTTTATTATGATTATCATTACAAAATTGAATTAACTCATCTATATTATGATTATGTTCTATTTTCAAATAATTACATAAATTATTAACAGAATCTAATATATTTTTATAATCAGATTCAAAATATTCAAAACCTAAATCACGTCTATATTTAATTAAATTATTATTACGTAAATTATCTAATATAAATGATTCGGTGCTTTTAGAATATTTAACAGGACAATAATAATATAATTTACTACCGGTATCATAACCACTAGTATAACGATTAAATATACCAACGTCAGTTCTACCTATTTTAAAAACATTTGTTCCAATATGGTCATTTCTCTGTAATATATAAATACCACTATGTAGTTCATCACAAACACTAATTGAATTATAGTCCATTATTTAAATTAATATATAATTAATAAACTTTATATATTAATCAAATTTATATATTTAAGATACATTAAAATTAAAATTAGCAATTGCAATACAATGTTAAATAAAATTAAGATTTTATTGCCTAAAACCATGATTAATTAATTAGATTTATTATAAATTAATTATTATATTGTATAAGATTTATAATACATTATATAATTAGGTAATATTTATTTGTATAATTAGATATAAAACCGTATATTATGTATTATAATATGCATATCGCAAGATTGTGATAAAAACAATTATATAATTTAAAATAATATTACCTATAATATCCAATAAAATAAAAATAGATAAATGTATAACACTTTACCCCATAAAAGGTTATACTTTAATCTAATTGAAGTTTTTAAGATCTTAAATTTTATAATATTTATTGTCTTGAATTTTTTATTAAATTATTACATATTTATATAATATATAAATTATAATTATAATGAACAATGATAATTAAAAGTAGCAATTATCATACAATGATAAATAAAATTAATATTTTATTGCCTAAAATCGTGATTAAAAATATAGGGTAAAATTATATACAAATTATAATTATAATGAACATCGATAATTAAAAGTAGTAATTATCATACAATGATAAATAAAATTAATATTTTATTGCCTGAAATCATGATTAAAATTATAGGGTAAAATTATATACAAATTATAATTATAATGAACAACTATAATTAAAAGTAGTAATTATCATACAATGATAAATAAAATTAATATTTTATTGCCTAAAATCATGATTAAAATTATAGGGTAAAATTATATACAAATTATAATTATAATGAACAACTATAATTAAAAGTAGCAA
>JACCDX010900319.1_pt1 | contig 19668 bp, 17 predicted proteins | sample 7449681 | NCBI WGS metagenome assembly JACCDX01 (sample SAMN15323450, study PRJNA562643) | freshwater metagenome | isolation source: river surface water | place: USA:Blue River Watershed | collected 2017-08-18
AAAAAAAGAGGATTTTATGCATCTAGGTCGAGCGGAGCTGACTCGTTTTCTTTGGAAAAATAATACACCTTTAATTGTGCTATTCCCCGCTGATAATCCACTTTCACCACCTGCACTTTATGAATGGGATAGCCGGTGCGATCCGCTAAATCCTTCAATAGTTCTGCACGCTCAGCGGGTTTAATTAATCCAAGGTTATCATAGTTCAGGGTTTGGTAATTCTCATGCGTTAAGGACAAGGTGCGACCCAGTAAAAATGTCATCGCCACTAAGACCGAATTAGCCACTAAAAGCATCTCTAAATTCACCAAAGAGGCTAAGGAATTTATAATTCCCAGGGTCACTACTAAGAAAAAATAGCCCATTTCACCGATGGGAACGGTGACCGTCCGGTAGCGAAACATGGAAAACAAGGCAAATAAACCAAAGGCAAATCCAAACTTCAAATCTGCCTCAGCGAGCAAATAACACAGCACAAATAAGATCGTATTAAACAAGAAAAAAGTAAATACGAAGTCGTTATTGCGGTATTTCGGATAGTAAATAAAACGCACCACGATAAATGTAAAGAGTAAATTAAGTGCGTACCGAAGTAGGAAATTTTCTAGCATTTGTTCTGAATTATCTTCAAATATAACCATTTACCTTCATCTCCCCTATCTGCCCATTCATCATTTTCATTGCATCGTTCATCGATAGATGATAATAATCATTTACTTAGCGCGTTTAAAATCTTAAATTGCCAACATTAAACCCTCTATAAATGGAAAATAAAATCAAACGCCACGAATTCTTAAAGTCCATGGGCTTGAAAGGAGCCGCTCTTCTAGCCGTATATTGCGGTGCCTCCAGCTTAAGTTCCTGCAAAAACGAATCGGTTTCTCCGGCCTCCAGCGTCGATTTTACCTTGGATTTAAGCAATGCCACTTACTCAAAATTGAATACGACTGGAAACTATGTGATTGCGAATGGGATCGTCATCGCCCGTGTTTCCTCTACCGCATTCGCGGCTGTTACCCAAGTTTGCTCGCATGAGAACAAGGCCAATGTCATCTATAGCGGCGGCGGATTTTATTGCACCCAACACGGCGCTACTTTTTCAATTACTGGAGCAGGCACAAACGCAAACGGTAGCCGAGGAATCCAAGCTTATAAAACCACATTAACCGGCACTAGCCTAAGAATTTACGCCTAATGAAAAAGCTACTATTCTTTCTTTTCATCAGTTCGCCCCTTTTTGCGCAGGATGACTTATTAGCCATGCTGGAGAAAGAGGATGCAAAAAAGACTACTTTCACGCAGGCCACTTTTAAAGGGACACGTTTGATTAATGGGCAAACAGTGGAAACTCTGGCGAAGCAGCATTTGAACTTCTGGATTTCCCACCGTTTCGGATCATTGAATTCTGGATTTATTGACAATTTTTTCGGTTTAGATGAGGCCAAAATCCGTCTAGGGGTTGAATATTCCTTAACTGATCGAATTCTACTTGGGGCTGGTCGTTCGACTATCGAGAAGACCTATGACCTGTATGGAAAATACAAAGTGCTTGCTCAATCGAATAAAATGCCGGTGACTGCGACACTTTACGGAGGAATGGCCACGAACACCATGCCTACCGGTTATACGACATCGATCGGCAATGTGATGCGTTACGAGAATAACTTGCAGAGACAATCGTATTTTGGGCAACTCCTTATCGCTAGAAAGTTCTCCGATAAATTATCGCTACAAATCATGCCTACGGTGCTCCACAACAATAAATCGGAGTCTATTTATTTAGATAATAACCTGCTTTCGATGGGCGTAGGTGGTCGTTATAAGTTGACGAACCGCTTCAGTATATCTGCTGAATATTATAAGAATATCGTGGATAAAGAAGATTACGAAGAAGGCGCGGGCACAGCCTATCCCTACCAGGATTCCTTTTCAGTGGGGGTGGATATCGAAACGGGTGGACACGTCTTTCAGTTTCATATGACCAACTCGCGAGGCATGACCGAAAAACATTTTATAGGCCAAACCACAGGAACCTGGGGTGCCGGCGACATCTTTTATGGCTTTAACATAGCCCGAACTTTCAGTTTAGAACCTAAGAAAAAATGAAAAAACTCTTCCTTTTAGCCCTGCTATTCATTGGATTCCAATCCAAGGCACAGCTTTTTATCACCACGAATGGTGAGGTTTCTTTCTTTTCGAAGACTCCCATGGAGGATATCGATGCCGTAAACAAATCTGTGAGCAGCATCATCAACACGGCAACAAACGAGGTAGCGGTCCAAATGCGCATCACCAGTTTTGTGTTCCCAAATAAATTAATGCAGGAGCATTTTAATGAGAATTATTTAGAAAGCGAAAAATTCCCTTCTGCTACTTTCAAAGGTAAAATCAAGGAAGATGTCGATTTAACGAAGGCGGGTACTTATCCCATTTCTGCTTCTGGTTCTGCGACTATTCATGGTGTGACACGTCCTATCGAATTAAAAGGGACTATTGTTTCGACTGGTTCTTCCCTCGCATTGACTTGTCAGTTCGAAGTGCGCTTAGTCGACTATAAAGTGGCTATTCCCAAAATCGTTTTCGCCAAAATCGCGGAGGTAGTGAAGGTGTCTAGTAAGATGAACTACACCAAAAAATGAGAATCCTAAGCTCTATGTTCGTGGCATTTCTGTTTGTATCGTGCTTGAATGATAAAAACACGCCTTTGGCTGATCAACCAGTAGTGGTGGATACAACCACTATTCCCCCCATTCCCTCTACCCCCGCCGCTAATTGCAGCGCAGACACTGTCTATTTTCAACAATCCGTGTTACCATTAATTACCTCTAATTGCGCCATGAGCGGCTGTCATGATGCAATTTCGAAAAAAGATGGGGTTATTTTGACGGATTATACTAATATCATCCGGGAGGTCAAGGTTTCTAATCCTACCTCCAGCGATTTATACAAATGCCTGAACGAAACAGGTGAAGACCGAATGCCTCCTGCTCCAGCAGCTGAATTTAGTCTGACGCAAAAATCTCTTGTTTTAAAATGGATTCAACAAGGGGCAAAAAACAATTCTTGTTCAAATACAGCTAATTGCGACACCGTTAATGTCACGTATAGTGCATCTGTTGCACCGGTTCTTAAAACCTATTGCGTAGGTTGCCATAGTGCAGCGAGTCCTTCAGCAGGAATTGATCTTTCGACTTATGCTGTCGTGAAAGTGCAGGCGGCTAATGGACGATTAGTAGGTTCCATTACACACGCAGTTGGATACAAACCCATGCCTTCCGCTACTTCGAAGTTAGGAAGCTGTGAAATAAATCAAATTCAAGCTTGGATCACCAAGGGAATGCTGAATAATTAATTTTTCTTAAATTGACAGCAAAAACCAAAAAATGAAAGGACTTAAATTCTCCTTAAGTATCATTGCTGCCGTTCTAGTTACGTTAATTTTCCCAGATCCCTTCTTGGGTATCGGTGACTTTAAGTTCAAAGCATTGATCATCCCCCTATTGCAGGTCATCATGTTTGGGATGGGCTCTACGATGAAAATGAGCGATTTCGCAGAGGTGATGCGCTCGCCCAAAGCCGTCGTACTAGGCGTCTTTTTGCATTTTAGCATCATGCCATTTGTGGGCTGGGGACTAACGAAAGTCTTTTCTTTTCCGCCTGAAATCGCCGCAGGTATCATTTTAGTGGGCAGTATGCCCTGTGGTTTAGCGTCTAATGTGATGTCGTATTTAGCCAAAGCAAATGTGGCTCTTTCCCTCACCCTAACCTCTATTTCTACCTTGCTTGCCGCTTTGTTAACCCCCTTATTAATGAAGAATTTAGCAGGTCAATTGATTGAAATTGATTTGATGGATATGGTTTGGGAAATCAGTAAACTGATCATCTTGCCCATCGGTGTGGGAGTAATCTATAATCGACTAATCGGTGCCCGTTTTGTTTGGTTTGAAAATGCCCTTCCTACTATTTCGATGTGGAGTATCGGTGCTATTGTCGTGATTATTACGGCAAATGGTAGAGATGCTTTAATAGCAGTTGGACCTTTATTAGTTATCGCGTGCTTATTGCATAATGTGATTGGTTTTATTTTAGGTTATTGGGGCGGACGCATGAGTGGTTTGCCGGAGCAAGATTGTCGGACGATTGCCATAGAAGTAGGTCTCCAAAACGCGGGTTTAGCCTCTGGTCTTGCCATGGCGATGGGCAAAGTAGGGACGCTAGGTTTGCCGGCTGCGATTTTTGGCCCTATTATGAACATTAATGGTTCAGCGCTGGCGAATTATTGGAAGGGAAAATAAATCAAAAACCATTTATTTTCCCTAATTTTAAAGGATATCTGTTCTTCATCATAAATGAGAAAATTATTTCTCTTTTTATTCCTGTGCCTCCAATTTATAACCCGAGCTCAATCCGTGAGTCCGGCACCTATGATATCAGGGAGCACAACCACATCCGGCTGGTTTAAGTTAGGAGAAGATCTGAAAAATATGAGGTCAAACTTTGGAACCTCTAGTCAAATTTCATCCTCCACGAACGGAAATTATTATTACAAAATAAAAGTAAAAGGCACTTTCGGGACAAATATAGCCTCTACAGCTCTCTACATGGATGCCGCTTATTATAATTCCAATATTACAAATCCCATTGGAACTGATTCACCTGTCCTGAATTCAACATGTACGGAGGCAACCTGGAAATTAAACGGATCATGCCCTCCTTTACCTAACTTTCCTGTAGGCTATTCACCTGATCATATTTACGAATACTACATAGGTACCTGGGCGGGTGGTTCAAAATATAATTTCACAGATGGAGATACGAATAATAATGGTACGCTAACCTTTGAATTATGGGAAAATAAAGGTTCAGAGGCCATTTGCCAAGGAAGTTCAACTACTTTAACTTCCAATTTAAGCGGGAATATCACTTGGTATAAAGACAATGTACTTCTTGGATCAACAGGTCAAACTATAACTGTTTCTGAAGCTGGCGTTTACACAGCCAAATCAACAGTGGGAGGCATTACTAGTTCTGCTAGTAATCCGATTACCATCGTTGTAAACCCTTTACCTACCATAACGCTAGGTGCAGTTCCAGCCATTACATCGAATGATAGATCATTCGCTATCCCCTACACATCAACTACGAACGATCCATCTCAATTTTCTGCGAATGCCATCAATATGACTGGATTTACTCCTATTTCAAATGCGGCAATGGGCGGTTCATCGTTAACCGTTAATATCCCGTTTGGGCAAATAGGTAGCTATAATTTTAGCGTCAATGTCAAAAACACAAGCACAGGCTGTGTCTCCAATAATTACACAGCCACCGTTCAGATAAATCTAGCTGCTCCCGCTTTTCTTAGCTATAATACACCTAACAAACTCATTGTCAATCAACAAAATCTAGTTCCGATTGCAAGTTCAATTGGTTATTTTGAGACCTTCAGTATAATTAGTGGAACCCTGCCTCCGGGAATGTCAATCGATCCTTATACAGGGGATATATTAGGAATTCCTACCGCCTTAAATTCAAATCCAGTAACCGTTGTTGTCGAAGGAAGAAATAGTCAGGGTGCGACGACCGCTACTGTCGTATTTACGGTAGTTATCCCTCCGCCTTCGGGTTTAAGTTTCCAAACCTCTAGCTATACTTTTACGCAGTATACCCCCATTACGCCATTTCGGCCTACTGTTTCAGGTAATGGGGTGACTTTCAGCATGGCTCCCGGATCTACTTTACCCAGTGGTTTAAGCCTTGATGCTTCTACGGGGGAAATCTCAGGAACGCCACAAGTGCCTAGTCCGACGACAAGGTATACAATTAGGGCATCTAACTCGACAAGTTTTACGGATTCAAATATTGATATCGCGGTAATTATTGCTCGACCTAATTTTACTTACTCTGTTCCGAACCGTTTTTACACAGGAGCACCCATAACACCCATATTACCTGTCAGAGAACCTACAGGAGGTGTTGTAACAACCTATACCCCTATCACTGCGTTGCCAGGTGGACTTAGTGTAGATCCTAATACCGGGGCCATTTCAGGTACACCTACTCAGACTACTGGCTTTAATTCTTATGTCATCAAAGGTTCAAATGCGAATGGAGATTTCACTCAAACCATTTCATTTGATGTGGTTATTCCTCCGCCTACCAATTTAACGTACCCGAACCCCATTACCCTGTATCTAAATACGCCATTCACGCCTATTCCTCCTACCACCATAACGGGAACAGTTTCAAGTTATACCATTAGTCCAACTTTGCCAGGGGCACTTGTTTTTGACGGAACGACTGGCGAAATAAAGGGATTCCCATCCGTATTAAGCCCACCTGTAATTTATACTATTACGGCAGCTAACAGTACTGCTTCTATTATTTACACGACGAGCATTCGAGTGGTTATTCCTCCTCCTAGTGGCTTTAGTTATTCATCTCCGCACGAATTCACGCAAGGAGTTCCTATAACCGGAATAACGCCAAGTATCACGGGTACAGAAATCACATTTACTGCGGCTAGTTTACCTGCGGGGCTGAATATAAACCCCACTACAGGGGAAATTACTGGAACTCCTACGCAAGCTAGCCCTAATACGGTTTACATCATTCGAGCGAGCAACTCCACAGATTTTGTCACAGCTCCCATCACCATTGGCGTCAAAATTGCAGCACCAAGTAACTTGAGCTATGCAAGTCCCTTACTTTTTGAAGAACGAGTTCCTATCTCCCCTATTAATCCGAGTGTAACTGGAATTACAGATCTTTTCGAAATTTTCCCCACACTCCCTGCTGGATTAAACTTTAATCCAAATTCGGGTCAAATTACAGGGACCCCCATTTTAGCGAATCCAAGTACAAATTATACCATCACAGTACGAAATACTACGGGATTCACTACAGCCACCACAAACATCACCGTGCTCATCGCCCGCCCGCAAATCACGTATACAACACCGAACGTGTTTTATGAAACGGTCGCCATCACGCCTTTAAGTCCAAACAAATACGGGACCGTGGTGAATACGTTTAGCATTAGTCCGGGCCTGCCTACCGGTCTAAATTTCGATACAAGCACGGGAATTATCTCCGGTGCAGCTACGGTTCAATCGCCTCGAACGACCTACACCGTGACAGCAACAAACTCGACGAATTCGAGTTCGACTACCTTGGATATCACAGTGACCATTCCGCCGCCTACGAACTTAAGGTATACTAATCCGCCTACTTATTTTACCGGTACGGCGATAAGCACGTTGACACCGACAGTGACAGGTTTTGTGGCGTCTTATTCGATTGACAAAGCATTGCCTACCGGGCTTAATTTTAATACAAGCACGGGAGAGATTTCAGGGACTCCAACTCAGGCGATACCAAGAACGATTTTTACCATTACGGCAACTAACGTGGCGGGTTCAAGTTCGTATTCGCTACCTATTACCGTCTTAATTCCAGCTCCTTCCGGATTGTCTTATGCGACTCCTCAGGTGTACGAAGAGGGCATTGATATCACACCGCTCGATCCGAATGTGACGGGTGCGGTCGCATCTTATTCGGTTAGTCCAAGCTTGCCGGCGGGATTGATTTTGGATACATCAACGGGGAGAATTTTTGGAACTCCTACTTTAGCTAAACCTACTGCCACCTATGTGGTGACGGCGACGAACAGTACGGGATCGACCTCTACGAATGTAGTGATTACGGTTTTGATTGCAAGACCGCGAAATTTAGTGTATCCGACGCCTAAAGTTCTATACCAAAACTTCCTCATTCCTGACATCGCTCCATCCGTTTCAGGAACAGTCGCGACTTACTCCATCGACCGCACGCTTCCGGCGGGTCTAAATTTCAGTTCTGCCACCGGTATTATCAGCGGCACTCCTACGGCCTTGAGTTCGATGACAACTTATGTCATAACTGCTAGAAATAGTACGGGATCTACCACGGCGAGTATTGATATTTCTGTGGTGATTGCGCCACCGTCTAATCTGGCTTACTTCAGCCCATCCCGTCTTATTCAAGATAGTACGCTGGCTCCGATTAGACCTACTTATAGTGGTTTGGCCACGGCGTTTACGATCGACAAAGCACTTCAACTTGGGCTAACCTTTAATACGGCAACTGGAGAAATCACAGGCAAACCGAGTGTTTTCACCGGTGTAGTTCGCTATGTGGTAACGGCGTCTAACTCGACAGGATCTACGTCTGCACCTTTGGACCTAGAAGTTCTGATCGCTCCTCCGAAAAATTTAAAATACAATACGCCGGTTATTTACGAGGAAGAAGTAGCGATTAGTCCTTTAAATCCAAGCGTAATTGGGAAAGTGGATAGCTACACGATTGATAAAGTATTGCCTGATGGCCTGCAAATGGATCCTTTAACAGGCATCATTTCCGGGACTCCTACCAAGGCGATTCCTTTAACAGAATATTGGGTGACGGCAACGAATACGACTGGTTCCGCTAGAGCTCGTCTTGTCATCACGGTTCTCATTGCGAGACCACGCATTAGCTATCCGGAACCCGTTTTAGGTGCTCAAATTAATCCGGTATATACGGGAGTGGATCTCTTTATTGCGGGCGTCCCGAATCCTCCACTTGTGCCAGCTACGAAAGGGATTATCTCGAGTATTCGAATTAATAAACCGCTGCCAGCGGGACTTAATTTTGATCCATTGACGGGTATCATTTCAGGAACCCCTACGGCCTTATCTCCTCCGACGACCTATGTGGTAACCATTACGAATAGTACAGCTTCGACGACCGACACGATCCGAATCGCAACCGTTATTCCGAGACCAAGCAGTTTGAGCTATTTGACGCCGCAGACCTACATCGAAAAAATCAAAATTGATTCCCTGAATCCGCGCGTCCAAGGCACCCCATTGCTGTATACGGTAGATAAAACCTTACCGGCAGGATTACGTATGAATCCAAGTACAGGGTCTATCACAGGGACTCCGACGAAAGCACAGGATTTTGTTGATTATACGATAACGGCCAGCAACTCTACTGGATTTGATAGCTTCATCGTCACCATTAAGGTACTGATTGCCTTCCCTGAGATCAAATATCCGATTCCGGGTGTGTTTAGGCAAGGGGTGCCAGTCAGCTTTAAACCTGAGCTCGTAGGAATTGCCGATAGTTTCAAAATTGATTCGCTTTTACCGGCTGGATTAAATTTTGACCCTAAAACAGGTTTAATATCTGGTACACCCACCTGGCCGGCAAAACCGCACACGTATGTGGTGACCGCAACGAATACGACCGGGCCTGGTATCGATAGCACGACGATTACGGTATTGGAAGATGTCAATTATGATACGGACAAAGATGGCTATACTGATATCGTGGAGATAGGCGGGGATCGCGATAATCCGGTGGATACTGATAAGGATGGTTTGCCAGACTATAATGACCTAGATTCCGATGGGGATGAGATCAAAGATGAGTGGGAGAATGATTTGAACTACGGAGGATTGCCCGATTGCGATCATGATGGAGTCGATAACCGAATTGATCCGGATGCTTGTGACCCCGTGGCCTTCCAAGGAATTTCACCGAATGGGGATGGAAAAAATGATTATTTAGTTATTCCAGGGGTGATGCGGACGACGCCAAACACCTTGACCGTATTCAATCGTGGGGGCGACATCGTTTACGAAGTGAAAGATTATGCGAATAATTGGGGTGGAGAGACGAACCGGGGAAATCCACTTTTAGCGGGCGATGGGCTCTTACCGGATGGCGTGTATTTCTATATTTTAGATTATAATGGCGTGAGACCTCGAGTTTCTACTTATATTTACATCAATCGATTGAAGAAATAAATGAGATTACGTTTTCTTATAGTGGGATGTTTGCTTCTTTTAGCTGGCCAAATCAAGGCCCAGACTGACCCTGTATTCTCCTTATTTCGATTATATCCACAAGTCATCAATCCGACTTTCGTGGGCGCTAGCGATAAAAATGAAATCATTCTAGTGAACCGCAATCAATGGACTTCGATGCCAGGGACTCCGGTGACGACTGCCTTGATGGGTAATTTCAATTGGGGGGAAAAGATGGGGGTTGGTTTCACCGCATTTCTGGATCAATTAGGACCAGTAAAAGCGACCTCCGTGAATAGTGATTTTGCTTATCACTCGTTGATCAATGATAAATGGGCTTTGTCTGGGGGTATTCGAGTGGGAGTGACGAATTTAGCTTTGGACTTTGCGGGCTTGAGTTTATTAGACCAAACAGATGAGCTGTTTACCCAAAACTATTCTACCGGATTGCAGATCAATTCAGGCTGGGGAATTCGCTTAGCAAAGGAAGATAAATTCTATGTGAGTATTTCGCAACCACGTATGTTGTGGAATGATTTTGGCCTACAAACGGGTAAATACAAAGACGCATCCTTCTATTATGGGATGATCGGTAAGAAACAGGTGCTAAGTCAAGCAGTGAGTATTCATACGAATGCGATCGTACGTGCGGCGGCTGACTTGCCATTAAGTTATGATATCAACCTCACCGGTTCTTTTTATGAATTACTCGACGTAGGTGTAGGCTATCGTAACGAAAATGCCATCGGTGTCAATCTAGGGGTACAATTTAGCCCTACCGTTTACCTAGGCTATCAATACGAAATGCCGACGAATACGATTTCCAAAATTACAAATCAGACGCACGAGTTCGTATTGAGATTCCAATTCGAGCGTTCTAACTAACGCTGCTCTAATTCAGAGAACAAATTCAATCCTGCCCCACCTACGAGGTACAAACCTTCCGCTAATACCGCCTGGGTATAAAAACCATCTCCATCTGAAGTACCAAAGAATTGAAAATCTGCTGCAATTAATGCGAGGCAAATGATAAAATTCACCAAGACAAAAAGAGCGATCGCTAGCTGATTACCAGGTACTTTAAAGGCTTTCACATAGCCTTCTGTCGCATAAAAAAAGAAAGGAAGAACAAGTAAAGTTTTGAAATTTTTCATGTCGTTATCGTTTTTGTTTACCCAAAATTGCACTAGTAGTCCGCCAAAAGTTGGCGAATTACTGAAAATCTGCTAGATTAGCCCCATGAATACGACAGATCGATTAAAAGAACTCAATAACCTCTTTCTGCGAAAGACCTTTGCTTTACGCGCAGCAACTGTGAGCGACTATTTCTCAGAGCACTTTGATCAAGTCAGTTATAGCGAGCGCAGTTTCAGCCGTGACATCAAGGCCTTAAAAGAGCATCTTGCCGAACGCTACCCTAGTTTAGAGGAAACGGAGGGCGATTTGATTCGCTACTCAAAGTCCGAAAATCGATTCTATTATATCCGAGATGACATCAGTGCCTTTCCTTCTTTTTCGGAAAAGGAATTAGATCAAATCGCCTCTATCATCGACTTTAATAAACACTTATTTACGGGTGGAAATGGAAACGGCATCGTGAACAAGCTGAGAGCCATTTCCTTGGAAAATAATCTGATGCGCCACGAAGAACTGGCGAATTGGCCGGCGATTGAACTGATAAACGAAGGTGATCGCTCAGGTTCAGAACACGTCAAGTTTCTTGTAGACGCAATCGCCGGAAAGAAGCCCATCGAAATAACGCACAAAGGCTTGACCGCAACCTCTTCCGCCAAAAAAATTACTGCCCTACCCCTACTAATCAAAGAATACAATAATGGCTGGTACACAGGCTGGTATTTGTTGTTCCAAGAAATAACAGAATCCAACACGAAAATTGCCTTAGATCAACTTCGCGTCTTTGCCTTGGACCGAATTGAACAGGTTCGAATCAGCCCTGAACGCGTTAGCCTACGCATTCACCCGGAATTTCAACCCGCTGATTTTTTCAAACAAAGTCTCGGACTTTTTAGAGGGACTCAGTCGGCCGAGAAGATTCTTATTCAGGTCAGAGCAGATTCTTGGATCCTATCCTATCTCCCTAAATACCCAATACATCCTTCCCAAAAACAAAAGGACACTTTTTTATTCGAACTAACACTTGAATTAAATCAGGATGTGGAGCACTTCCTATTTCGCTATGCCACTGAAATACAGGTGATTGAACCCACGGAACTACGTGAAAAGATGCGTGCAAATTTAGCGTTAGCGGCATCGCTTTATCAGTAAACTGATAATGTGAGAGGCCGGTGTTTGATAACCGAGAAATAGACCTACCTTCGCTTATTACAAATTCTATTAGTGGTTTGGTGTGCATCAAGATGAAAGAACTTTTCTTTCATCTTTTTTTTGTGCCCTTGAAAGAGTAGTTCAGCTAGATCTTTGGCTTTTAATAGCAAACCTATCTAACAACATGAATCAACTACACAATTCGCGCCGTGATTTCTTGAAGAATGCCGGCCTATTAGGAGCAGCCGCAGCTTTCCCTAACATCTTGTCTAATTTTGGAGGTGAAAAAGTTAATTTAGCTTGCATCGGAATCGGAAATCAGGGCGGATTAGATGTCATGTCCTTATACAATACGGGACTTGCGAACATTGTTGCTTTATGTGATGTGGATATGGGTGCACCTCAAACACTCAAGGTATTAGAGAAATTCCCGGATGTTCCTCGCTTCCAAGATTTCCGTCAAATGTTTGACAAAATGGGATCGAAAATCGAGGCCGTTTCGATTGGTGTTCCGGATCACTCTCACTTCCCTATTACGATGATGGCCTTAGGTTTAGGCAAGCACGTTTTCGTAGAGAAGCCGATGGCGCGTACCTTTAATGAAATCGAATTAATGATGGCGGCGGCGCGCAAGCACCCAAAAGTGGTGACGCAAATGGGTAACCAAGGCCACTCAGAAGGAAATTACTTCCAATTTAAAGCGTGGAAAGAGGCTGGAATCATCAAAGATGTGACGTCGATGACGGCTCATATGAATTCCCCACGTCGCTGGCACAATTGGGATCCTAAAATCACCAAGTTCCCCGCAGCAGAATCGATTCCATCGACCTTGGATTGGGATATTTGGCAAGGGGTGGTACAGCCACATGACTACCAAAAAGACTTTGTCAATGGCCAATGGCGTTGCTGGTTTGACTACGGTTTAGGTGCCTTAGGCGACTGGGGTGCTCATATCATGGATACGGCACACGAGTTTTTGGAACTAGGCCTACCTACCGAAATCAATATGTTAAGAGCGGATGGACACAATAATTTCTTCTATCCAATGTCGTCGACGATTCAATTCAAGTTCCCAGAGCGCAAGAATATGCCAGCGATGGACATCACCTGGTATGACGGAGTGAACAACATCCCTCCAGTACCTTCGAACTATGGAACAAACGAATTAGATCCGAACATTCCTCCAGCTGGAAACGGAAAGATTCAACCAGCGAAATTAAACCCTGGTAAAATCATCTATAGCAAGGATTTAACCTTCAAAGGAGGATCACATGGAAGTACGCTTTCGATCTTAGGTGACGCGGCGAAAGACTTGAAATTACCAGAGGTACAAGCGAGTCCTTCGAACCACTACGCGAACTTCTTGAAGGCGTGTTTGGGACAAGAAAAGACGCGTTCTCCGTTTGAAATCGCTGGACCATTAAGCCAAGTATTCTCATTAGGCGTGATGGCGCAAAAATTAAATACAAAATTACAGTTCGATCGCAAGACGAAACAAATTACGAACAATACATTAGCTAATTCGTTATTAGTAGGTGCGCCGCCAAGAAAAGGATGGGAGCAATACTATAAAATCTAGCTTATCTGCAGCCACTATTATTCTTTAGTAGTGGCTGCTTATTTGTAGTCATTTTAATTTTTGCCTATATTGTATTTGATTAAAATCATGTTTTGGCAATACTAGCACCACTATTCGGCATATTTACCTCCTTTATACTCTTGTACTATTTAAGTTCATTAAATAGATCCAATACGTTTTTAGCTTTATTTTTCTTGTGTTGCAATTCGGTTTTGATGGTTTATTTTGGCCTACATTATAGCAAAATCGAGTTCTGGGAAGGCATCTGTTTTGTCCATTTTCTACCCCTCTCCTTTTTACTAGGTCCCGCCTTGTTTTTTTACGTCAAACACACGGTATCAGAGGACAAGCGTTTACATCGCTATGATTTAGTTCATTTAATTCCCGCCGTTTTTACCTTTTTTGCGACATTACCTTTCACGACATTGCCTTTAGCCACTAAAACTGCGATGGCTCATGAAATCGTGAACATTACGGAGGACTATAATTTAAACTTCCAATGGGTCACTTTTGAGCAAATTTTGTACGGCCGCTCCATACATTTAATCCTTTACTGCATCTGCGCTGTCATTTATTTCCTATGGAATAAACGCCACTTGATGCAGAAATATGGTGCATTGCCTTCGAATCACCGCTTGATTCAGAAATGGATATTCTCACTTGTCTTTTTGCAATTAGTCATCGCAGGAAATAGTTTAGGACATATGCTCACTATATATGCGCATAACTACGCCATTTTAGGCATTCCTTCGAATATCATCTTCAGTGAAGCGCGTTTCTTTGGAATATGTGGAGGAGGATTTTTTGTCCAAAACTTCATCTTATTTCTTTTTCCCAAAATCCTCTACGGAAATGTTTCCTACGAAGTGGAACTTGCCCCTGCGACGATTTTGCAAGAGATCAAATCAAGTTTACCTAAAAAAGAGCCAGCTTCGCGAGAATTCGATCAAGATTTACAGCACTATTTGAGCACGCACCCTTTCGTGAAGAATGATTTTTCTCTGTCCCAAATGTCTTTTGATCTTAAAATTCCAGAAAGATTCTTGTCTAGTTATTTCAACAAGGAATTAAAGAAGACTTTTGGAGAATGGAAAAATGACTTACGCATTGAGTATGCTTGTCAATTAATTGAGGAGGGAAATGCGAAGCGCCTCACTATTGAGGCCATTTCCACCGACGCAGGCTTCGTTTCACGTTCGAAATTCATCGATGCCTTTAAGGCCAGGAAAGGAGTAACTCCCTCTGCCTATATTAAAGAGAAGGCGGAAGCTTAAGCCTCCACCTCCATTTTGTTTTTATTTAGCCGTCGGAAGCAGACCTAATTGAGTCATTAATACCATGTTGTCCATGAAATCTTGCTCCTCCGTGATTTTGCCATCCTTCATTTTGGCAATCGTACAACCTATGACATCTACGGATTTACCAGTCGCAGGAATGCCAAAGAAATTACCTGTATGCTTTCCTTTGAACTGCCAATACTTGACTAATTTGTCGCCATCTGCAAACATCTCTTTTACAATAAATTGACGCTCCGTAAAACCAGTCACAAAGTTCTCATAATAAGCCTTGCAATTCGCTTTGCCTTTTACTTCTGGAACCGTGTGCAATACCGCATCCTCCGTATAAGCTGAATCCAAAATATTGGTGCGACCTTCATTGATAGCCACTTCCCAAACACGTGAGTAATAAGCCACGTTTTCAGCCCCCGTTTTAGCGTTTTGATCCGCTTCAGATGTGCAAGAGAATAATCCTGCCGCTACGCAGATCGATAAAATAAATTTTTTCATTGTTGTTTGTTTTTTAGTTTACCAAACCTAATTCATCTCCTCCGTTTCATCATTTTTACTTCGAACAAATCTGTTCCGTTTTGCGCATTTGGGAACAAATTCAGAACCACTAAACTTTTAAACTGTATTGAATTGCGCGTACTTGCTGACCAAATCAAAAAATTAATTCTAATGAAAAAAATTGTTCTAGTAGGTGCCATCGTCGCATCTGTATTCAGCGCATCAGCACAGCAAACAGCGGGTAAAATATTCTCTGGCAAAGATGCAGGTAAAGGTTTCCAATTAGGTTCAGAGAAAAGTAGCCAAGTAATTTTAGACATGGTGAAAGCGTACAACTCAAATGATTCAGAAAAAGACCTAGCTCTTTACTCTCCAGAAATGCAAAAGGAAACAGGTGATTTCAATAAGAAATGGCATGCTTACATGAAGAAATTAAATAACGTTCCCTATGCCATTTTACCAATCAAGGTAGCAGGTTCAACGGACGAAATTGTCATGTTACAATCTACAGAGGAACGCGAGGCTATTGATGGATCGAAGCAAAAAATGAATTTGTTCGAATTATTTAAAGTAGACCAGTCTGGGAAAATTTCTGACTTCAACCAATTTTCATCTATCCCGAAATCAAACGAGTTTGGAAAAACGGAAGGTGGTAGATTCTACTCAAAAGGAGAAACAAACGGCAGAGCATTCCAATTCTCTAACCGTGGCGAAGTGGAAGCGATTGAGAAGTTCAACAAGGCATATAATGCATTAGATATTGAAACTGTTCTTTCTTTCTTCGCTGATAAAGTCAAAATAACAGACTTTGATGGCAACAAAATGGTAATCGAAAAGAAAGATCTTCGTCAAATGATGAATGACTTCAAATCGGTTGAGTGGAAAATTTCAGGAATTGTTCCTATCAAAATCGCTTATACAGATCCAGTTTCAGGTGTAATCGTAACTTCTACGGAGAAACGTGTTGCGAAGGATGGTAGCGTTTGGAACAAGTCATTAGTAGAAATGTTTCAATTTGACTTAAATGGAAAAATCTCTGGATTAGATCAATTCTCTCAGGGGATTAAATAAATTTCTTTGGGGAAATTTAAAGAGGCCGAAGGACGTTGTTCTTCGGCCTTTTATTTTACCTTTGATAGTATCATATGATACTATCATGAAGCCGCCCTATACTATTTCCCCTTCTATTCTGAATTTAGTGGCGTCGATCTCTTTAAAGATTGGAGAAGCCTCCGCGCACTATTTGGACAAAAAATCACCTCAACTGAGGAAGGCGAATCGAATTAAGACGATTCAGGCGACTCTAGGCATCGAAGGAAATACGTTGAATGAGTCACAGGTGCAGGCTATCGACGAGGGAAAGCTCTTACTCGGTTTTGAAAGAGACCAAAAAGAAGTCCAAAACGCCATAGCCTTATATGCTCGCTGGGATGAATTCGATCCCTCAAAAAGAGCTTCCTTTCTGAATGCACATCTCCTTTTAATGCAAGGATTAGTAACAAATCCAGGGGAATACCGAAATAGGTCCGTTGGAATCACGAAAGGAAAAACGCTCACTCATATCGCACCGCCGGCAGAACGTGTATCCTACCTAATGGATGATTTATTTGATTATGTGGCCAGGGACCCAGATCCGCTCCTTATTAAAAGCTGTGTTTTTCACTACGAATTAGAATTCATACACCCATTTTTGGATGGAAATGGTCGAATGGGGCGCTTTTGGCAATCGCTACTTTTATCAAAATCACATCCGATTTTTGAATTCCTGCCCTTCGAAACGATTATAGCTGCCTCACAATCAGCGTACTATCAAGCACTGGCTAAAAGCGACGCATGCGCGCAATCGACGCCATTCATTGAATATATGTTAGGTGTATTAGACCAATCATTAGCGAATTTATTAAACACCACGAATGTCGTTTTATCCGAAACCGAACGAATCGAATACTTCATTTTCATCGGTATGAAGGATTTCTCTAGAAAAGACTACCAACGCGTTTTTAAAAACTTGTCCACTGCTACGGCCAGCAGAGACTTAAAAAAAGGAGTTGAGTTGGCATTATTTTCCACTTATGGAGAACGCAATGCAACGAGATATCGTGTTTTAATGTAATCTTCTCCTCTTAAATTCTGAAGGTGACACCCCTGCGAACTTTTTAAAGATGCGGTTAAAATACGACAGGGATTCAAAACCGCATTCGAAGCAGGTCTCGGTCACATTCTTATCTTGGATGAGCAGTTTTTTTGCGTATTGCACACGGTATTGGTTCACAAAGTCCGTGTAGGTTAATTTCGTTGCCTTCTTGAAATAGCGACAAAAGGCGGGTAAGGTCAAGTTTACTTCCTCTGCTATTTGTTGGGTATCAATGGGCTTTTGGAAATTCATCTCAACAAATTGATGAATGCGGTGCATCCTTTCTTGTTGTTTTAAGATGGTTTGACTTGAGATGGGGCGAACCTCGAGGTCTTCGAATTCGTCGGATACGGCCAAAAACTGAAAGATGCTCATCAACTCCATAAATTGATGGAAACGATCCATGTACTGCAATTTCTTCAACCGAATCCCGGCTATTCGTTTAGTTTCACCTGTAAACGCAATTCCCGTTTTCGCCCTTTCCATTAAATCCACTACTTTTTGAAGCTCTGGAATACGAGCTAAACCCGCTTCAAAATAGGTCTCTGGAAATTGAATCACCACCGTCTCCACGGTGGCTTTGACCCCATAATCAAAATTCAAATGGGGAATATAGGAGCCGATTAAGGCCAAATCACAGCCCTCATAGGTGGAAATATGATCACCAATATGCCTGATCCCCTTTTCTGCCTCCACATACACTAATTCGATTTCTGGATGAAAATGCCAATAGAAAACTTCGTTCAATTTAGGGGTCAAAAGAAACCTAAATGAACTGTCATTATCCGGGTGAATTTGCTCTAGATTCAATTTCATTTGCCTAAAATAGCTAAATGTGGAAATAATATATCAATACAGTACAAATAATTATCAATAGAGCAGAAAAAAAGAGGCTCAGGTCGCTATACCTTTGGCATAAAATAAGAACCTATGAAAACAGACATCCCTAATAACGCCCACTACGACATTCCGGGCAATCCATCGACAGCAAAAAGTAGCGCACTAAAATTAAATGATCGTTCAAACGGACAGCCTTTACGGGTTTTAAGTGAGGAGGATTGGGCCTTTTGGAAACACAATGGCTATGTCGTCATTAAGCATGCGGTGGCTCGCGAGCAAGCTTTAAAAACGGCGGCCTTCTTGTATGAATTCGAAGAGAAAGATCCGAATGACCCTAGCACTTGGTACACTGCTCCACGTGCAGAAATGAAGATGAAGGAACTGGCAAACACGGGGATGGTAGAATGTTATAATAGCCAATTGCAGTGGGACAATCGCTCGACGCAAAGAGTTTATGATGCGTTTGTGGATATTTGGGGAACGGAGAAATTATGGGTGACGATCGATCGTGCAAACTTGAACTTCCCTATTCGTCCCGGACACGAATACAAGGCCTTTATACATTGGGATTACGATCCAGAGACGAGGCCGGTAAATGTGCAAGGGGTTTTAGCCTTAGCCGATCAATTGGATGAAAATATGGGAGGCTTCCAATGCATCCCTGAGTTATTCCGCAACTACGATACCTGGAAATTAACGCAACCAGAAGACCGTAATCGATTCCTTCCTGATACCACAGGTTTCACCCCTACGAAGGTTAAATTAGAAGCTGGGGATCTATTGATTTTCAACAGCACGCAGCCGCATGGAATCCGAGCTAATAACAGTGATAAGGTGCGTTGCGCTCAATATATTTCGATGATGCCTGCGGAGGAAGATAATACGGAACTACGTGAATGGCGGGTCAACTCCTGGCGCGACCGCATCGCTCCAGAGGGCTATGCCTTTCCGGGAGATCCGCGCAAATGGGAACAAACGAAATATGAAACAGCTGAGCTCAATGAGCTAGGGAAAAAAATACTGGGATTAGATCGCTGGTAAATTAGAAAGCTCGGAGAAATTCGAGCTTTTTCTTTATCGGGTAAATTCCTAAATTGGGTTATGAAAAAACTGCTCCTACTTTTCGTCCTTTTTAGCCTTAGCGCTTCCGCACAAATCGCGGACAAAATCAAATCCATGAAAGCCCATACCGGCTATTTCAACTTCTAT